>Ga0315904_10001576_pt1 | contig 36379 bp, 31 predicted proteins | sample LakEriMetagenome_6_FD_203529 | JGI IMG/M metagenome (GOLD analysis project Ga0315904, IMG submission 203529) | Freshwater fungal communities from buoy surface, Lake Erie, Ohio, United States - Buoy 12 MA120 | ecosystem: Environmental > Aquatic > Freshwater > Lake | place: USA: Lake Erie, Ohio...
AAGCAACAAGAGATTACATTCCAAAGCGTTGAACAAGCATTTCAGTGGACAAAAGGATTATATACTAATAACTATCAAATAGATCCTTCTATACCAACAGAAGAAACTCAAAAACTGATTGCTGCAGATAATGCTAAAGATGAAAAAATTCAAAATGAGATCCTTGCAACAACAGATGGTGCGAAGTTAAGAAAGCTGGGTAAATCATTTCCAAATCTTGAAACAGGTATTTGGGATGATAATGCTGAAGCTTTGATGAAGGATCTGCTAATTGCATCTTTTAGTCAAAATCCACAGGCTCTTGCAAGCTTGCAAGCTACAGGTAATCTTACTTTAACTCATACACAGGATAAAAGCAAATGGGGTAAAGCATTTCCTAAACTTCTAATGGAAGTAAGAAACGAGCTAAAGGTTTCTGAAGAAGCACCTTCTGCTGTAAATGTTGTAGAAATAAAGGATCCTCTAGATACTACAGAACCACCGCCTAGTACAGTAGAAAAGAAGAGACGTAGAACATCTCGTAAAGCAGACGCTAGTGCTAATAAGACTAAGAAAGATAATCCATCAGATCCTTTCCTTGGTAGACCTACAGATGAAGAGAGCGATGACGTATGGAATACACGTGTCATTCAACTTAGTGGTGGTAAGATAACTCAAGAAGATATTGACACTGCTAAAGCATGGTATGAAAAACATCCTTTAAGCAAGCACTTCTCATTTAGGGAAGCTTTTGATATGGTTAACCAGCAAGATTCAAGTTCTATTGCTACTTGGTCTATGAATGGTATTGTACTATACAAAGGATCAAACTACACACAGCTTTACCACGAAGCATTCCATGGCTTTACTCAGGCTTTTATGACACCTGAACAAAGAGAAGCGCTTTATTCTGAAGTACGTAAAATGACAGGTACCTTCAAAGATTATGAAGGTAAGATGACTCCATTTAAGTACGCTACTGATAAGCAGGTAGAAGAGTACTTAGCAGAAGAGTTCAGACAGTACATGCTATCTCAAGGTAAGATGGCTATTAAATCTGCTCCTGCTAGAAAGTCATTCTTCAAGAAACTCCTTGATGTATTAGAAATACTGTTTGGTAATCTTACTATTGCTGATGTAATGGCAGATGGTAATGCTAACAGCGAAATCAAAAAAGTATTTGATGCTCTTCGTAAAGGAGACATGACAGATTACAACTTCCAAAAACCTGATGCACGTTTTAATAACACACTAAACAGTACAGGCATACAGGCATTGGATGAAGAAGCTACATTCTCTAATCTATCTAAGAAAGATACTAAACTATTATTAGATTCAATAGATGGTTGGATTGCTCAATCTATAAATGCAGCTAATACAGATTTGCAAACAGAAGAAGCGCTAGAAAAGTATCTTAAACTTCAAGTAGATCTAATGATGAATCGCGTTTCACCTGCAGAGATGGAACGTAGAAAATTAGAAGAGGCAAAAAATCTTACTTATAGTCAAAGTGCAAATTACCTAAGATCTAAAGCTGGTAAAACCCAAGCGTACAGACGTGTTGAACATTTGTTATCTCGACTGCAGTTAGAACTGGATTCTGAATATAGAAGATTAAGAGCTGAAGGAGTTGATAATAATAAGTTACAAGATGTACGCGAAAAGTTAGGTCTTGTAATGTTTGCACGTGAAAACTTTGGTGATCTTAATAACATCGAAAATAATGTACCTGATAAAGATGGTGTAATCAGAGGTGTAATTGCATTTCATTTAGCTAAGTCAAAAGATTTTGGCAGCAAAGCTCTTGAACTTCTAGATGAAAAAGAAACTCCTGATGAAGAGAAAGCTACAAGATCTGAATATGCGGATAGAAGCGGTGCTGAAATATCTCAAAAAGAAATAGCTAAAGCAGAAGTTAATTATCTGTTTAAGACCATTATTAAGATGGATCCTGAAACAATGATGCCTGTTGTCAATGAATTAGGTGCTCCTGTACTAATGGATTCAGAAGAAGTATGGGGTAAAGTATCACTTATACTTGAGAATGAGCTCGATGTAATTAACATGTATAACAAGCTTGTTAAGTTTGCTCAACAGCCTAATCAAAATGAAATGACTATGGCTGTTACTCAACTTATTAATAAGCTGGGTCCTAGAGGATTAGACGTTGGAGAGTTCAAACATTTGAATAGCAGAGCTGTAGAAAATCTATGGACCAACTTTAGAAATGTCTTCAGTATGAGACGGGTTCCTCTAGTTGCTATGAACATAGAAGTTAAAGAGGGCAGAGTAAAATCAACAATTGGTCGTGGTATCAACCCATATGCTGCTGTAGGTAAATCGTGGAACAGTAATTTTGCATGGGATAAAGATAATGAGTTTGCTGAGGATGATGTAGAAACAGGTATTACTGTACTTAATGTAAATAAATTACTTAAGAAATATCCTGATCTTGACTCTCTTAAAACTAAAGGTAAATACGACATTAAAAAAGTATTTGCATTCTTAAATGCTATAGGTATTAAGATGTCAGATACTGAAGAGGTTAGATATGCATTGGAATTTGGTAGCCCTGAACTAGGTATAGCTGCTGGTAAAGATGGATTTAGATGGGTAGAAACACTTCTTATAAAAAATAAAGATCGTATTCTTAAAGATAAGCTTAATAAGAATAAGCTGGATCCTTGGAATACAAAAGGAATGTCGTTATTAGAGATTATTGCTAAGAATGGTATTATTATTACTAAACCACAAGACATATTTGAGGCAACAAAAATGAAATTGCTTGCAGGAATTACACTTGTAGATGGTGTAGGGCAAGATGCATATATTTCTGGTTTAGAAGGTGAAGGAAAAAACTGGTTGGAATTACAATCAATAGAAGGTCAATATGGTGCAGGTCTTCCTAGCTTCATGGTAACTACTGCTGATGGTAATACTAAGTTTGAGCATTCACTAAATAGTAGTATGTCTATTATGGTCTCATCTGTAAACTCTGTTGAAGACACAATGGAGCCAGATGAGGAGGGCAATATGCAAAGAGTATCTGCTTATGAGAATCTTACTCGCATGCCTCATATGGCAAAATTTGATATTGAAAAGAATCCTAATGCTAAGAGATATGTTTGGTTGACAAACATGTTTAATATAGTAGACAGTGATGGTAATCTAATACCTAAAGATGACAAAGATTATGGGTCTCGTAAAACTGCTACAGGAGGTAGAATAGTTAAGCTAGAATTATTTGATGTTAGTGGAGCAAGAGAAGCAAATAAGGAAGGTGTATCTTCAGCTGCTGCTGACCCATATACTAAGTTTATATTAGATTTACACCTAGCTGTACAGAAAGGACTACCTGAATTAATGCGTCACTCAGATAAGAGCACGTCTTATTCAGTGATTCTTAATTACATTACTTCTCCTGATGCATTATCTACTGGTGACGTTACTCAAGGTCAATACGTACCTAACTGGAGATTTGCTGGTAGTAGAGATGATTACCACATGCGGGCATTTAATCATTATATCTTACCTAATTTAGTATCTGAGCATAATCGCGTAAGAAGATTTATGCAAAAGAAAAAAGATATTGATCAAATACTTAAGCAAATTGCAAAAGAGAAAAAGGAGGGAATGCAAATAACCCCTACTCCTGTATTTGATTTTAATTATTTAGCTCAAGGTCAAAAGTTCCTAACGTTTGAGGGTATATTAGATGCATCTACCAAAGAGAAGTTATCTAAAGTAGAAGGAGATCTTGATGTATACTTTGCAAATACTGCAGATGAGAAAGCACAAAAGCTAAAACAAGAAGTAATAGATCAGACAAAAAATTATTTTGAAGGTCAATACAAAGAAGTAAAAGCGGAGTACGATAAGTTTGGATTTGTTGCTGATAATTTATTAGATAATTTAGCAGTTCAAATTGATGATAAAACAGATGAAGGGTACATAGATCCCAAAACTGATAAATCACGTTTAGAAAACATTCTCCTTAATTCATGGGTATATAACTCATGGATTCATAATGTTGAGTCAATGAACTTCTTATATGGAGATATTGCTCAGTATAACCACATGAAAGAAGAGTTCCATAAACGTAATGCAGGTATTGCATCTACAGGTACAGGATATCGTACAGATGAAGATTGGCTACGTTTTGTAAATGATTCTGAAAGAGGATTAGGTAGAAAGTTTGAAGAGCAACTTACAGGATTACCAATGCGTGCTTATGATGGCACCATGAATACTGCTGTTATGAGAGATAAAATTACACGTAGTGTATATCTTGAAGAAATGGGGTATAATCTGTATAAGCAAATGGTTGATGATGCAATAGCTGCAAATAGAACAGCTACTGTTAAACGTAGTGTAAAACAAATAGAAACTGATGTTAAAACTAAACTATTTGGTGCTGTAAATGCAGGTATAGATATAACTTCTATTGATAGCATAAAAGGTATTGAGCCTACTGGAAAAAGCATCATGGGTAAGTATGCTGAAATGACTGAAGCAGATGCTCAAGGATGGATTAGTTTTGATGCGTATCGAATTCTTATGGATTCTCAAGGTGAATGGACACCTGCGCAAGAGAAGATCTATTTAGCTTTGTTACGTGGAGAAAATATACCTGCAGAGAAAATTGGTACTTTCTTCCCACCAATTAAGGCGCAGTACTGGGGAGCTTTAGCAAACAGTGCTGATAATCCACTTACAAGTGATGTTACTATAGAAGCATTTCATAAATTTCAGCTTACTCCTATTATACCTTCTGTAGCTAATTTAAGTCCTAAACTTAAGACTCTTCATGAAAAAATGATGCGTGAAGGTATTGACTATGTATTGTTTGAATCAGGGTCTAAAATTGGTACTCTTACAACTGTTCAGTTTGATGATGCAGGCAAACCTATACGTATGACCAAAGATGGTAAGATTGTAAGATCTACTGATGCAGAATACGTTGGTGTTGAAGGACAAAAGAAATATGACAAGCTTGATATTGCATCTCTTAAAGACAATGTATATACTCAGGATAGAGATATAAATGATGATGCACCATTTACAGTTAACAAAATTCATGTAGAATATCTTAAGAATCAGCTTAAGATTGAGCCTAAGTGGAAAGGTAAAGTAACTATTCCTACTCAGATCCGTAAACTTATAGAGGTAGACTTGATGGAGAATGGTATTCCTACTGACTTTTTAGTAGAAGAACCTCTTGAAACACGTATAGAGAAGTGGATGGCTCTTTCATTTGAAGAGCAGTTAGAAGCAGGCGAATACAAAAATTTTAAAGCTCTTATTGAATATGAACAAGCTGTTGCTAACCTAACTCAAGTTAAGAAAGCACAATTACTTAAGAGAGCTAAACTTAAAATTAACAGTGATGGTGAGCTTGTAGGTGACATGTCTAATCTAGTTAAGTATGTTAAGACTCAGCTTAGCAATCAAGAGTTAGCAGATCACGAATTAGATTTTATTAATACTGACTTTGAAGGTAGGCTAAAGCATGACTTATCTTTCTCATTAGCTGCTGACAAAATTGAAAGACTACTTAACGCTCTTGTTGTTAAATCTCTAATACGTCAAAAAACAAAAGGAGAAGCTCTTATTCAAGTATCTGGCGCTATGCTTGAGCCTGCAACAGAAGAATTAATTGCTCAATATGGAGGTACAAATGGACTTACATATTATAGAATTAATCCTAATACAGGTAGAGTAGATGCAATGAAAGTTAAAATCTCTATGCAAGGTGATTTTGAAAAACTTTTATATCTACCTGATGTAGCAGTATTCCGCGATGCAACAGATGACCAAGGTAATCTGCTTGCTCGTAAAAATAAACCTGTAAAAGAACTAGATTATAATGCATCACTTGCTAATCTTAACAGATTGATTAAGGATGACAACTGGCTAAATCAAGGAAACAATAGAAAGATGATTACTATGCATGGTGATCGTATTCCTATTCAGGGACTTAACTCAGATGAATTTGCTGAGGTATTTGAATTCCTCCCTAAAGAAGCAGGTAACATAGTTATCTTACCTGCTGAAATAGTAGCTAAATCTGGAGGTGACTATGATATTGATAAGATTACATGGATGATGCCTAACATCTCACTTAATATGACAGTGGATGCAAATGGTAATTCAGTATATGAGGTAGATCTTTATAAAGCATTTAGTACAGATCAGTATAAGAAGAAGTATCAAGAATACAAAAGAAAGAAAGCTGAAGAGTTTATAGTTAAAGATTTTGAACCAGGTATTGATAGAACAATGGCAATCTTTAAATACTATAAGTTATTTGGTGGTGCTGAGGTTGTAAATGGACAAATCATAGATTTTCTACAAGAAGAAGGTGACGTACTTAGCTTTGATGAGTTTGTACTTGCTGATCAGGAGAAGGTAGCTCAGAATGATATGCTATTTGCGCTAAATAATTTATCAAGCAGAGTTCAGAATTATTCTAACCTAATACGTCCTAACGGTACAGATATCTTAGATCCTATAGTAGATGATCTTAAGACTACTTATCGTAATTATAATCCACGTATATCTACTAATGATGAAGATGCTCCTGCTAGAGGTATTCAGGCTAATCGTATATTTGAAATTACTTACAACCTACATAAGCAGATGACCAATAATCTCGGTAAGAAAGCTTTAGGTATTGGTGCAGTAGATAATACTTATAATGAGCTTTTTAACAGGATTGGATTATATCTAACTCCAAATAACAAAGAAATCAATGGTGATTACGAGTCTGAAGAGATGGAAGAAATCATCAATCTAGCTCGTGAGTTCTATAAGCAAGAGAAGATTAAGAAAGATAAACTTATTGATGGTAAGGATACACGTACTGATGAAGAGAAAGAAGCATATAGACAAGCGGATCGAGCATATAAAAAAGATATGCGTAAAGTATTTATGTCTTATGAAAGACAAACATTGTACTTACCACATAATACTTTAGGTGTTAAAGGATATAAAGATAGAGCTATCTCCTTCTCTCATAGATATGATGCATTAGGCCAGAATAAGATTGGTGATGTCATCTCTCAGCTTATGAATGGTTGGGTGGATATTGCTAAGGATCCATGGATTTTCTATCTAAGAGGTAATGATAAGCTAGGACCTATGTTGCTATTCCTTGTACAAGCAGGTGTACCTATTGAATATGCTAGTAACTTCATTAGTCAGCCAATTATTGAAGAGTACATGGAAACAGTAGATCGCTTGCAAAGCGTCATGTCTTCAGCTATGGAAGAAGAAAATCCTGAAAAAGAAAAGATTACTCGTGACAAAGCTATTCTTGCAGCTAAAGAAATGATACTTGAAAAATTAGGCATTTCAGTTGAAGGTGAGACTAGTGAAAACAGAGTAAAAAATCTTAAAGAAGTTATTAAGCGTGAGACACTTTTAACAGCTCCAAAAGATGGTCAGTTTAAATTAGATGAACTTACTGGTCAACTAGAGTATGTATTTACTAAGTATCCTAAAGTTGATAAAAAGGGTAGACCAAAGTCTATCGAAGAGCGTAATATTAATTATAACGATCCTACTATTTCTGATTTTCAAAAAGCTATCTTCTTGCATTTCATTGAAATGACAGATATGGAAAGAGCTGTTAAGGATATCAAGCTTAGAACAAATGTAGATACTGGTAAGTCGGGATCTTTGTTTGAAGCTCAGGATAAGATTGTAAAGCTTATGGAGCTCAAGCGTAACAGAATGGATGATGTCAAAGGATCTCAAACGAGATACTGGAGACTACCATCTGATGTTATTGATCGTCTAATACCTACAATAAAAGATAAAGATGGTAATGATACTGGAATCTTAGATGAGACTAAGATATCTTCGCCTATTGCAAGCTTCTACCAGCAACCATTTCAAATAGCTGTATGGAAGGATCTATTTGGATTCCGTAATAACCCTGTTATAAATAAATTTATGATTGATTTATCCTTTAGTAGAAAGGATAAGGCAAAGAACAAAACATACTTTACTGACGACATTGAGTTGATGACAGAGTTTAAAAATGCTTTGTTGCCTATATTGTTCCAGAACTCATTCCTAACATTTGATGTATCTGATTTAGAGAATCCCAAAGAGCCTATCTATTATAGAGGTAGTGAAGTTAAGACTGCATTACAAAAAGTTGCAGCTCTTCCTAAGTATGGAGCAGCATATGTAGATGGTATAATGTACTATGACTATGCTACACTTTGGGAACAGTTCCAATCTAAAGCTTATACAAAACCATCTGATGAGTTAGGTATTCCAGCTGTTGGTGAGATAAGTACTTTTACAAGTTTTGGAGAATACGTTAAGTTTGTCTTTGAGCGTGAATATTTGCGTGGTCAGTTTGCTCAAGATACATTTGCAAAAATGGAAGCTTTGCGTAAATCAGATGAGGATTTTAATCTTATTTGGAAAGCATCAGCAAGAGTTATCCTTAAGAATAAATATCTTGACGAAGGTGAAGTAATGCTTAGAACAGAAGCTAAAAAAGCATATCAACGAGATAGATTAAAATATGCTTTTGAAATTTACATAAGAAATAAAGCACTCAAGAATGTTTATAACATGCATGCTATCTTCAACGGAGAAACAGCTTTTGCATATGACATTGTAAAGCATAAGGTAAATCCAAAGTATGGTCAACAACTTACAGATAAGTTTCCAGTCCTTAAAAATCTTATACCTGACAGTGAAACAACTAAGGGTACGGATACTGAACGTGTTAACCTTGCATTCATCGACGCTCCTAAAGATAAAGAAACAATAGATTCATATTACTTTCAGTTACAATCTTTAGCTAATGAAGTTGAACTTGCTAAAATTATTCCTGGCATAATTAAAGAAAATATGCCAAAATTAACTGAAGAAGAACTTAATGAAGAAGTAAGAAAGAGTATACATGAAATTGCATCAACATTCAAAAAGCTTCCTATTGTAGCATTTCTACAATCAGGAATGAATTCTACTGGTAGATTCTCACTTACTAGAGTAGTAGATAATTCGATTGTAGAGTCAATACTTTTACCTGAAGTTGATAAGTTCTTGTCTAAAATAAGAAGTGAGCAGACAGATGGTAAAAACGCTACTCTTAATGCTATGTTTGATGCGTTTGAACAAGCTAATAAGAGGTATGATACTCGTGGTAAGAATTATGTGATGCCTACTGATAGATCAAATAGACCTACAAGTTTACTGGAGCAGCGTATGTTTATTGAACAAACAGGAACAGAAAAAACATTTGATCCTGCGTTCATTAATCCTAAAGGTGAAATTGTTAAACCATACTTAAGAATAGGAGATAATGTTTCATTTACAAGAACATTAGGTGAGCGAATTCACTCCTACTCTAATGCTAAAGTGGCAAATATTAGTTGGGATAAAACGCAAATTGTTATTGATGTAGAGGTTACTCTGTCTAATGGAACGAATGCTATACATAAGTTCTTCTATTTACCAACTGGCGAACTTCTAAAATATGTAGATCCTTCAAATAATACCTATCTAAAAAATCTTGATAAAATCATAGACACAGAAGGTACAATGCAAGTTAGAATGGAAATGCTTGCTGAACTGCCTGATTTTGCAACAGGAGAAAGTTCAAAAGCAGGTGATAAGATTATCTACAAGATGGACTACATTCAAAATGGTGAGCCTGTTGTATCTATTGTTGAAGCAGATATAGTAGAGCTAGAAGATCTTGGATACAATTATCAGAATGGTCCTGATGGAACACTTGTATATACTAGCGATGTACCTCTTTATCGTATCAAGTTAACGTATGATAAAACATTTGAAGATGTTACTACAACTAGAACTGTACATAACATTATAGATGCTAATGGTAATATTATTGCAAACATTAATGATAAAGGTCAAGGTTATCCTGTATATTCGGATAACAAGATGTATGTCAATCTAAAATCTGATAGAGTTAAAGGTCAGTATGCAGTTCCTAATGAAGCTACAGCTAAAGAAATGGTTAAGCGTGGTATCATTATGCCAGGTGCTATTGTGGATGTGATTGATGTACCAACAGGTGCTACTCCTGCTACAGGACTTATGAGACGTAGTAAGCTTATGTACTTAGACGCATCAGATATGCAGCTTAAAGATCTTGAGCAAGTATATACAGGTGCTAAGAAAGAAACAGTTGGCTTTAACATAGATGCTACAAATTACTTTACTGTATTTAATGAAGCAATGGAACCAGGAGCTAGTGTAGCAGCTACACGTGCGTCTGCAGTTCCATTACCTAAAGGAAGTGGTGTAGGTAATATAGATCTTAGAGATAGATTTATTTTCCACTCTGGATTTCAAAATAAGGCAGGTATTATATCACGTCTAAAATATGGAGGTGGATCGCTTGTAGAATTTATAACAGATGCTGAAGAAGGTGGTGTTAGACCTGAAGTAAGAAAAGCAATTGATGAAAGTATTGAAAATATAAAAAAGATGCGTGATGAAAAAGGCTTACAGCCTGTATTCAGTAAAGCAGGATATGGTCAATATATGATTGGTGCAAATGACACTACAGGTAAGATGTTTACTGATGAGGCAGGCAATAAAATAGGTGTTGCTGTAGCTCCTGAAACATTTAAGTATCTATCAACAAGATTACTTGAGGAATTTGGCTATATTAATCCTAACTTTGTAAAAGAAGCTGAAGGTGTTGCAGAAGTTATACGTGTTGCTCAACAACCAATAACTGATGAAGAATATCATGACCTAATGAATAAATGTTTTGTGTAATGAGTGTATGTCCTAATATAAACTTAGATGAATGGAAAGCCTTAGAAAAGGCAGTAGGTAGATTTGAAGCGTATAAGGATTACGTAGAGTCTGGTAACAGTATTAGAACACCAGAAGAGGTTAAGGCTAAACTTGAAGCTCAAAAGCTATCAAGGGAAATGGCTCAACCACTACCTCATACAGCAGGTATCATGTCAGGTATTCCTACAGAAATAGCTATGGAATTATTCCATGCATCTGATCGTAGTACTGATAACATGGTAGAACAAATTGTAAGAGACAGTGCCAATACACGAGCTTATGAAATAGCTAGAAAGCTATCTAATGGATTAGATGTTAAGTTTGATATCATTACAGCAGAACGTGCAAAAGAACTTACACAAGGAAGCATTAACCCATGGAGTGGTCAATCTGCTTTTTATTTTAATGGTCAGGTATTCTTTGTAGGAGATTCTATTTCTGTAGGGTCTGTATTCCACGAGTTTGCTCACCCATTTGTTCGTCAGATCATTGTAGATAATCCTGAGTTATTCAATAGGTTGTATGACAATCTAATGAGTACTAACGAAGGTAAGCTTATAGTAGAGGAAGTTAGCAGAACGCATCCTAATCTTAGCATGGATGGGCCAATGTTTAGAGAAGAGGTAGTTGTAAAAGCTTTGGAAAGAGCTTCTATGAAACAAGAAGAATCTCCTGGTTTTGCTAAGTTTATTAGAGATATCTTCTATGCACTTAAAAAATTATTTAGAAATGCATTTGGTCAGGTAGAAGTATCTAAGCTAGATCCTACAACTACGCTTGATGAGTTAGCAATGATGCTGACTAATGAAAACTTTAAGATTGATACTGAACTAGTAACTGAAGAAGATGTAGTTGCATATCTGAAAGAGTATCAAGAAGAAATCAATGACATGAAGAAGGTAGATAAGCAAGAACTTCAGGCATTGATATATGAAGGTTACCAACTAGCATCAGGACAGCTAAGAGAATTACAACAAAATGGTAACTATAAGCAACTAGCTGTCATTCTAAGAGATCAGTATAAGCGTCCTGATATGGAGATTATTATGCAGGATCTTAATAAATATAAGAATCAGATTGATAATATTGTTGACAATGAAATTGCAGCAATGGAACTTCTTGAGTCTCAAGCTAATGCTCTTGTTAATACTATCTACAATGTAGATACTGTTATCAGTAAGATTCAAGCTCATATGGATGACCTTTATAAGAATGGTCTATCACAAGATAATCTACAAAAAATAACTTATTATCGTAAGCTTACTGATCATTGGGGTAAGTACATCAGTCAGATCAAAGATACTTTTAATCAGCCTGACTCTGGTGTACCTGCTAACTCAAAAATCTATCAAGTAATCACTCGTATTGAAACTAACTTAGAAAAGATAGATCGTGTAACTAAGGAAGTATATGCCGATGGTACTAGAGATGTTATCTATGAAGAGTTTGAGATCATAGGTAGAGAAGCAAAAGAAAGATATGAAAAAATTATTTCAGACCTTGAAGAGAAAGGGGCTCCTCAAAAAGTAATTGATAGATGGCATAGAGAATATTATGGTCTAACAAAATCAGATTATGCAGTATATAATCAGCTACGTGAGAAAGTAAGAAAGAAAGAGTATATGACTAATGCTGAGAAGCTACAGTATGCTAACATGCGTATTGAAGCTGCTCAAGGTATTGAGATTACTCCTGAGAAAATTGAAGACTTACTTAAAGGTCAACTAGGTGATGCTAACTGGTTCAATGGCTTCTTTGAAGGATATATGTATAACAATGACCCTATTGTGGGTGGTCTAGCATTATACGTTAAAAATAATATGAACGAAGTCATGGTTAATGCGCAAGCAAAACTTAATGACTTTGCAAATGATCTTAGAGATGCCTTAGAAGATTATGGATATAATCCTCGTAACATAGGTGACTTAGGAAAGAAAGTAGGTTTCCTAGATACTGTGCTTGCAGAAGATAAGAATGGTCAAAAGGTACGTAGAAAAATATGGACACTTCTCAACCCATTCAGAGATTATCGACATGATCTTCAAGTAATGAATAATGAAGTAGATGAAGCTGAGCGAGAATATTCTACAACTAATACAGATGCTTCCTTAACTAGATTAAGAGATGCTGTTGCTAGACGTAAAGAATTTTTACGTAAGTATTTCCATCAGGAATACAGACCTGAGTTCTACGATAGACAAAGTTTATTTGAAAGAGATGAGATTGGTAAAGAAGCAGCATTTAAACGGGAGGCTATTATAGAGAAGATACGTCAAGTATCTGCAACTGCAACTAATGAAAGTGAACAGCTTGAGATAGCAAATCAAATAGATGCACTATGGCGTGAGTATCGTCAGTTACACTCCTTGTATGATCTATATGGCAACAAGAAAACAGGTAAGGACTTGGCTATTGCCCAACGACTAAGGGAGTATAGAGAAAAATCTCGTCAGTTTTATGAATGGAAAGAAAGACCTGGTGTATTTCAACAGATTCTTTCTAACTATGAAGATGAACTAGCTAGTAAGTATGGCGTTGGTTCAGATAAATATAATGCTCTTCGTGAAGAATGGATACGTAAGAATACACGTGTTGTTATTAAGCAATCTTGGTATACTAAACGTCAAGAGATCTTTGCCCGTATCAAGGAGATATTAGATACTCTTCCTAGCACAGTAGCAAAAGAAATAGAAATTGCTCCTTTACAAGAAGCTATTATTGATCTTAAGTCAGGATTTAGAGATGAGGATGGGCAACCTGATCCATCTCTAATGACTAAAGAAGCTATTGATAAGATTAGAGCTTTAGAGCAAGAGATTGATGCCAGAAAAGCAAAATATAGATCTGGCGTATTAGTTGAAGAACAGGCTGAACTTAATGAACTATATAAGATACGTGAAACAAGAGCATTAAGTAAAAAAGAACAGGATAGGTTAAATGAACTATATGCTAAGAAAAGCAAGAATAGATTAGATAATTTTCTTAAGGCTGAGCTTGATGGTTTATATTATGAATTAGAGCAGATGTCTGAAACAGATGCTACAGATTATTATGTTGATGTTGTCAACAATTATCTGCAGCTTATGGATACAGATAAGCTTAATGATTCATTAGGATCACGTGCTATTACAGCACAATCTGCTAATAGATTCTTACTAGATAAAGATGTTATAGATGAACTGAAGCGTCAGAATTCTGATTTTGCAAAATGGTTTGATGCTAACCACATTACCGTAGAAACTGCTACTGGTACAAAATATAAACGAGTATCTGTATGGTCAGTTATAAGACCTACAGATCCTAATGACTATGAGCAAACAGAAATAAAAGATAAGTCAGGTAGAGTTATTGAAAAGATTGCTGGTCTACCAGCTATGAAATTCTATCGTCAGGAAGTAAAAGAAGAGTATAAGACAGCTAAGATTGTAGGTAAGACAGTTGATAACAAAGGTAATTTCTTACCTAAGTCAGCTGAAGATCTTGATCAGTCACAAGATGGATGGGATAAGTATATCAATAAAGAATACTTTGATCTTAAAGAGAAAGATCCTAAATTATTTACAGTTCTTGAAAAACTTACAGAGCATCATTTACGTAATCAGAATGGCCTAGATAATAAGTCAAAGCTGTATCTGGATTTTCCTCGATTTACTAAACCTAAAGGAGCATTCTTAGGATTAGGTCTTGAAACTCTTCAAAGTACTAAGGTTGATGAAGTAGGCAGAGCTAGATGGAATGGTCTGCAGCAGTGGATTAAGCGTATAAGAGAATGGTTCTATGGCTCAACAGATCAGGCAGAGCAAGGATTTAACAATAAGTGGGAGAATAACTTAGTCACAATGGCTAAGCTTGACCTATTTGATGATGAGCAAAGTAACATTCCTATCTCTGGATTATATAACATTGAATATGAAGATGTATCTACAGACATCATTACATCAATGATGAGATACATGTATTCAGCAGAGCGTCAAAAGCAACTTATTAAGATATCTCCTGTTGCTCGTGCTATACAGAAAGTAGTTAATGACCCTAACAATACTGTAGATCTTACAAAGATTAACAAGAAAAATTTCATCCATAGACATATTATTAGCTATCGTAAAAAGAAAGGTACTAGTGTAAGAGCTGATAATGTCAATAACTTTCTTGAGCGTGAGTTTGAAGGTATTAATATGAAAGGTGCCTTTTCTGAATCTGCATTTGTGAATAACTTGTCAAGTGCATTATTTAGTAGAGCATCGTTTCAGTTTTTTGCGCTTAACGTTCCTTCTGCACTTAAAAACCAGTGGTCTGCTAAATATCAGACAATGATTGAATCTACAGCAAATAAGTATTTAAATCCTATTACTGCTGCTAAAGGCGAAGTTTGGGCTACTATGGCCATGGGTGATCTAAGCTTTGGAGGTAACCTTTATACTAAAGGGCCTAAATCATTAACGCAACAGATCATTGAAATCTTTGATCCTTCTCAGGGTAGATTTGAAGAAAAGCTTAGAAATAATACTATGTCTCGTACTTTTACTAAAGATGTTGTTGAAGGTTCTTGGTTATACAGTACACGTAAATGGTTAGAACTTCAAGCTACTCTTCAGCAATTTGGTGGTATGATGCATCATAAGATGATTGAGCGTACAACGGAAGATGGTAAGGTAGAAACGATACCTTACATAGAAGCATTTGAACTTGATGAGAATAAGAAAATCAGATTAAAATCTGGTATTGATCCTAAGTATGGATTCACATATGATGCTGAAGGAAACATAAAGCTAGGCAAAGAGTTCAACCATTTTAAGAATAAAATGCAGCAGGTTATTAACTCACTCAACGGTGCTTATGCAGAGTATGATCAACCAGAAGCACAGAGATATCTACTCTTTAGATTTATGAGTTATTTGCGTAGATACTTTACTACTATGGCTATTAAACGCTGGGGCTTCAAAGGACCTTTGTTGTCGCCACGAGCAAGATTAAATCCTGGCCTAGGTGAGCCTGATATGGGTTACTACATACGTACATTACAAATGCTAAAGCAAACTGTACAGAATGCAGACTTTGCACTTAAATATGCAACAGCTGAAGAGAAGCAAGCAGCTATGCGTGTACTTGCTGAGGTTGTGGGTCTGGCAGTTATAAGTATTGCACTAGCTATGATATTTGGTTGGGATCCTGATGATGATGAAAGATATGATAAGCTTAGAGCTTTGTCAGGACCTCTAGACTTTTTTGGTGTAGAAGGAGATGCTAACAGACCATTCAATACAGTAGGATTTGCTGAGACACATCTTATTAATCTACTAATGCAGGTACGTGCAGAGAACGAACAGTTCTTGCCTTTACCTTCTGCTACTCCTTATGTAGGTGGTGGTTTATATAACTACTTTGACTTGTTAGATCTTAAGTCTATTGCTTTTGGTCCTACTACAGATACATATCGTGAGATCCTTGATGATATGATTCACATCATGAAAGGTGATGACAAAGCATACTATACACGTGATACAGGTCCTTACTTCTTCCAGCAAAAAGGAGGTAGTAAGTTATTAGCTAAGCTGGCTAAACTTGTTGGATTCACTGGATCAACTTTAGATCCTGCAATGGCAATCCAGAAGTTCTACAATGCACAAGCTATGGCAAGAAGATAATCGGCAACATCAGTACATCCTACAGAGCGTATCATCATTCTTGTTAGGAAAAAAAAGGGGGAAACCAGATGGCTACCCCCTAACTTTTTTAAATAAGATTATTTACATAATCAATTGGTACTGTTACTTCTTGACCATCACTTGTTACGATGTTATAGTTCTCACCATCTTCGTACACTTCGATATCAACGTCATAACCAAAGATGTTGTTTACTTCGTTCTTAAGCACAGAAATAATCTTTGGATCCTGTACAACAAGATCATTATCCTCATTGCGCGGAGCCCACATCTCCTTAGCTTCTTCTACTTCAGCAATTTCTTCTTCAGTAAAATCATCTAGGAAACTACTTGGTTCTACGATTGGAGCTTCAAATGTTACACCTAGTGGATCAGTATAGATAACTAAGTCATCTTGAGGCTGTTCCATAGTGAGCAACTCTTCCTCAGCTTCTTCTTCAGTTAGAAGAGGGAATTTAGGAATTTTTTCTTCAGGTACATTTTTCCCTACTTCTTCAATGTCTCCAGTTTTTGTTCCAAATGGATCTTCTGCTAAAGATTCTTGATGAATTATATCTAATACTTCTTCTGGTGATTTAAATTCAAAATCCTTTGCAATAGCACTTGGTGTAGGCAATACAACAGGATCAACTAACGTAAGATAATTTATCTTAAGATAATTATGAATGAAGCCTTGTTGGTGCAACCATAGCTTTGGATGTGAAGATTTGATAACTGTCAGGATGTGACAGTATACAGTCCACAAACTATCAGAGTCAGTAGAGTAAACATAGCTAGGTTTGTTATACTCCTTCTTGATACCACTGAGCTGCTCAATAGAGATCATATCAAAGTTGACATAAAGGTTACCCAAGATCTTGGCTACCTCACCACGACTAACCTTAATCCCTTCCATCTTACGCTTAGTTTCAAGTACAGACAGATAATACTTCTCTGCATTAGCAATCTTATCAGCGATTGTATCTTTTGCTAGAGTGTCTGCATCACCTGTATGTTTACGGATAAATGCGTTGTCCTCCTTCTCAATAACATATGAGTTGTTTTCCCACACATAACCACCTACTGCACACTGAAACTTAGTAGACTTATCATAAGAGTTAGTCCAGTTAAATGACATTGCAAAGTTTGGATCTTCTGATCTCCTAATGATGTAGCTACCTCTAGCAACCTCTAGGTTGTTATTAGCGCGATATTCTTCTGACATGATCTCAAATCCAGCATTCACTAGCTCTCTTTTTACTTCGTCGATAATAAGGCCATGTGAAATTACTGTATAGGTCTCTGTCTTTACTGGTAGAGGAACTGCTTTAAGCTCCTCTACTGTTACTAATTTTGTTGTTTTACTCATGTTAAAATAATTTAAGTTGTGTTTCAAATAAATGTGGAACTATATTCATTTGTTCCCTGCGTATACATTCTAGATAATACTGATCATTAACATCATACTCATCCCATTCTTTATCTTCTTTTTTGTTAAATACTGTTTGATACCATCTGCCTGCTTCAAGCTGTATCTCTCTACCATCAGTCTTGTTGGTCTTGATGACTTTAGAGCCTGTCTTAGAGATATAATACCTTAGTGTCTTTTGTAGCGGTGTCTTGAGAAGTTCACCTTCTACAATGGCATGTTCTATGAACTGCCAGTTACCTTTGATCTTTACACCTGCACAATAGTCAAGAATGTTTCTATTGTTTTTAAGATACACTTCAGGATCTACGTCATTGAGGAAGTAGTGATAGATTGCTTTCCTGACTATTAGGAGACTTTTGTTCTTATGCAGAGGAAGATTTTCAAATTCAAACCTACCCTTACATTTAACTGGCGCATGATAATATTTACCATCTTCAACCTTAATTAAAGCATGTGGATTTTTAAACAACTTAACAAACTCATCTCCTGCAACCTCCTTATAGTGGTTAACAGCGATATAGTTATTTACGTCACCTATAATCATCTTCTGATATTCATCATGTTCTAGCTCTAGATTGGTAAGCTGCTCCCATTCTTTACAGATCTCCAGATACTTGTCTTTATACTCTTGTGGGATCATCATCTCTAGACCATCTGTATTCTGCATGAGCGGGATAGCACCTGGGATACCCTCTGCTAGCATCTCATAGAGCATAGTAAGAGAAAGCTGACCATTAATAGTAACACGCATGGTAAGCTCTGGATCATATAGGAAGCTGTCCTCCTCATTACTAAGCCCATATGTTGCATTGAGGATAATCTTATATACATAATTCTTAGGGTCTTTTTTAGGTATCTTACGTCTCTCATCAAAGAACCACTCATACTGTTCACAGAAAGCTTCTTTAGGTATGTGAGCTGGAGCCCAACCATTCCTGATTATGAGGTTAGGATAGAATGATGTAACATCTGATGTCATAATTATCATACCATCTTTAGCTTCATAGATGCCTGCTTTACGTGCACCATGAAGACCACCTAATGCATAATCAGTATGTACACCACGATACTTAACTGTGTGCTTGAATGCACCTTTAGTATTGTCAGGATAGACTATGAGACGTTTGAAGGCCTCATGAAGCTGTTGGAACTCAGGACGCTTGAAGGATATGTATGATAGTAAGATATCCCTGACGACTATGCGTTCACGTATGGTACGCATCTGTCTGAGCTCATACTTCTTGATACCTGTCTTCTTACTGAGGAACATAAGGAATAGCTCCTTACTGATCTTTGTTTCTGATGCACTATAGAGATCTAGCTTGTACTCCTCTGATAGCGTCTTACGCAGACGTATCAGCTCTGTACTCCTATTCATTATCTCTTTAGTACTCTTTACGTCATTGATACAGTACATTACCACCATGTCCTGCTCTTCCTGAGTTGTGATACTATGGGTATGGTGCAGGGGCATATCTACTATGTTCTCCCAATCCATCCCATACTGGATCCACTTCAGACTGCTTAACTTGGCCTTATTATCCCAATGGTTTAACCTGAATACATCTATCTGCTTTATCAATAAATCTTTTGGACTATACTCTAGAAACTCACCTGCTTCTTTCCTACCTATTGCATCTTGTGCCTGAGTATATAATAGATCAGCTATCTCACCTCCCTTCATATATGCTAAGTCCCTTGCATTAAGTAAGATAAACTGTGTTATCTGACTATCGAAGTTCAAACCATTATAGCTTATGTGCCACTGGTCATACTTAAGGTTATCTCTAAGAAACTGTAGTAATGATACTATGTCATTTCTTAAATTACTTATTACGAATACTCTTGTATCGTCCTTCTTATAATCTTCATATACAGCTACGAAACAGTCAATCATGGTCTCGTAGTCCATCACCCAATGTGTCTTCATACACTTGTTCAGTTAAGCTGTCCCCCCTATTTAGTTGGCAAAAAAAGGAGGGCTGCTTACCCTCCTTAAATTATTTATGTAATCTATTGATTACTTTATCTCTGCACCTGTAGCATCAACTAAAGCTGGTGTCTCTGGTACAAGGATGTCTGGATTATCTTTCTTACGTGCAATCTCAATATACTGCATGTAATCGTAACTATCTTCATTGATTGTAAAAGCTTTGATGAAATCAATGATCTCTTTCTCCTCAATGATGTAGTACTCATGGAATGTTTCAAGCGTTCTACGCTCTTCTTTGTAAGGTCTACCATTTTCACGCTTACCTAACTTCATGTACATAACGTCACCATTATCATCTAGTTTAGGTACGTTATGAAACACTTGCTTTTTAATCTTACTGATTACTGCAAGCAATCCTGTGTTTATATCGTACAATGCCTCTGTGTAAGGGCAATCCTCAGTAGCTGGAACGAGCTTAAAACTTTTTGCCTCATTCCAATAGTTACTGGTTAAAATCATGTTTTTTCCTATGTTCATATTTTACTGTTTTGACAAATGTAATGAATTATCTTCTATTCTAACTTCAATTGGCTTAGATATTAACGTCTCCTGATTAAGATCTGGTGGACTGCATAACTGCCCAACATTTACTAATAATTCCACATCGCAATTTAATAGATCTGCATACGTATAATAATGTCTCTCAGGATAGAGATAACTATCTATATACGCTGCATGATGTGGATTTGATGCAAAGAAATTAATTATCTTAAATTTGAACTCACTGCTTAGTTCAGAATACTGACCTAATGCTACTAGTCTGAAGTCATGACTGTACTCAGACATATCAAATACATAGGCCACCATATTATCTGGCAGTAGAAAATAATCGTAGAATAGTTGGTTTGATAACAGGAACCTTTCTTCAAATGATTTGAATTCAGGATCCTTCCTATTGTGGTAGACACATATGAGCTTATAATCTCCAAGCTCATACATGTCTTGCCATGACAAATAGGTTTGTACTGGAACAATGCTGCTTCCCTGCCTTACCTTTAGTAAGGGATAGAGAAACATCATGCTCTTTTGAAAGTATTTATCATATACATTCTTAACGTCCATTGTTAAAGTGTTAAAGTAAAACTTCCCCGCTTATGAACTTATAAGGTAAACTATAGTCTCTGTTTTCATAGTGCCACTTAGCTTCTTGTAACTGAGCGTCTAATCTTTCCATCCACTTATCCATAGTAACATTAGTTACTTTGAATGGATACGTCTGATTATACTTATCAATTACAATGAAGTTGAACACTATTGTCCATGAATCATCTATTACATCCTTAAGAAATATCTTTGCGAGCTTAACATACATGGCGGCCTGCATCCAATAGTTCCAATAATCTACTGACTCAGAGAATTCATTGAGCGATTTATTACTCGTTTTTAAGTCATTTATTGTAACAAGCTTACGCTTAACATCAACCACCATGTTGTCAATGATGCCCTTGATACCAAATGAAAAACCTTCTAGTGGTCCATCTATAGCTAACTCGTTATAAATTCCAATAGTTGTTCCATCATGTACTTCATCAAGTGCAAGCAATTGACGGATCTTTGAATTGCTCTTTAGAATATCAGCTGCTTGAGTGCACTTGTCGAGTGTGGTTTGATCAATGATATCTTTTGTTCCTTTTACTTTAAGAAACTCAAAGTACTCTCTTGCTTCAGTAGTAAGTACCTTCTCCAGGCGCTTCTCATCTGCAGTCTTCTGAATACCATCTTTGTCAGGTTTCTTATCATCAACAAACTTCTGATATAAATTAACTTGTTTTAACGTAATTAGTACTACGTCTGCGTAATCATCTAGAGTCTTATCTTCGCTCCTATCGATTACTTCATATACAATATCTACTACTGTCTTCACGCTATCAGTTGGTAGATTACCTGATGCTAATATGAACTTGTCAGAGAACAGTGCACTATCCAACATTAGGTAGTGAATTAACTTACCTTCTATTAGATGTGCATCTGTCTTAACTTCTTTCATACCTAACACATACTCTGTATAGAATAGTCCAGGTGCATACAATAATCTATTCAGACTGCTATAGCTGAAGTTAAAGGGAGAGCTGTAGAAATCACTCTCCCTAATTAATTTTTCATTCGTGTCCATCATATTCTAAATCATCATTTGGTACCAACAATGAATTACAGTATTTACCTACGTACTGATTGTTTTGATCTGCATAATAGGCTAATAACTTTTGCATTGATTCTTCTGTTAGCTGACCGTATTCTTTTAGCATGCCTGCAATTTCATCAACATTACTATTAGTAATACGTGAACTCATGTACTTTAGATTGATACCATAGAATGCTAACAATGACACGAAGTTCTTGTGACCTGATTCTCTTTGGTTGTTTATTCTATATGCGTTGGTAACAATGAGTAGGTAATTGTTTAAGATGCTTTCCTCGTAGTTAGAATTAGCCATGATTTCCATTGCAAGTATGATATTATCTTCTTGCTGGCTATCGAACATACGCTGGAGCTCCACACGTTTTTCGTCAGTAATAATAATTGCGTCTTGATTTACTAAGTAACTGATGTCGTCTTGATGTCTTAGCTTGGAGTAGAGACTTGGATGTGGCAAAGATATAAAATTCTTTTCAATATATCCATAATGCCACCAAACATATCTTCCAGTTTGATCATGAATAAATTTTGCCTGCTTATCTGCATCATCTTCAGATATGATTATCTCTAATCCTTTTGCTTCATTTAATTCCCGTACAAATTCAGGATCATGAATGTTAGTACTTGGATCTAAAACTTCTTGCCATAATCGCATCTTCTCATCTGGTCTCTGAATACAATATCTTGTATACAGCACTTGCTGTGTGCTAAGGCTCTTCATAGATCTAGACTTCTCTCCGTCATTAATAATGATGTAATCAGCCTTATCTATTGTCTTTGTAGATGATATACCTACCTTTTCTGAAAATGCTTTTAACTTAAATCGTGTAATACCTACATTAGGTAGATAAAACAAAACAGTCCCTGGGTTTACTTCCAGGGACCGTGTCTTTGCATAAGCTACTGCATCTTCATGACTTACATTATACACTCTTTCTATTCGTAATCCACCACGTCTTGATGGATCATGAATTACTCTTGCTCTTTGCTTTAACATAATTACTTTGTAATAAGATCATTAACTGTTGGCGTAAGTACAAGCTTCTGAAACTTAGCCTTGTTACCTGCTACAAATTTCTTAGCAATGATATACTTCAGATCATAGTTGAACAGGTCTTCTTCTTCTATAAGCCCTACTATACGATCAAGAATCTTCTGATCAATTGGATTCTTCTCTGCATAAAATAACCCATAGTTAGTAAGTCTGCTGGTCATTAGACTGGCAATATCTGCACGGTATCCACTGGTATCATACATAATATCACGTAACTCATTTATAATAGCACCAGTTGTACTTTCTAACAACATCTTCTTAGGAGTGATTAACTTATCTAATTTATTTGCAATGAACTGTGTAAACAGACTTGCTACCTCCTGACCTACTGAACCTTCACCTATCTGCTGAATTAATCCCAGCTTATCTTCAAACTTAGGAATAGAACTGATAGCATTGAAGAACGTAGTGATACTTCTTGGATTAACTCGCTCATTGATTACCTCTGGGTGCATCAATAAAAAGTTGATACATCTGGAGTCAATGTGATTAGCCTCAGCCCACTCTGCCCATCTGTCTACATCAAACTTATATTCAACACTAACAAATCTGGTTCTTTGCGCAACGTCAATAGTATTTACCATGTAGCTACCATTGTCTGGGTTAGCAGTCAATAAGATATGCCAATCCTTTGGAAGCTTCCATGAGATATACTCCTGACGATCTACTAGCTCCATCACTGCCTGAATGAATCTAATATCAGCTCTGTTCCAGTCATCTAGTAGTAAGATACCTCCACCTACTTTGTCTGCTATCCATTCTGGTGGACAGTATGACATTCTCTTCTGGCCTGTAAACTTATATCCCTGACGTGTGTATTCTTCTACAGCATGCTCATCTACCCATTGCTGAACTTTGAGACCTGACTCTGCTTCCTTAACTAACTTAAATTGTCTGATAGGGAAACCTACTAAGTCACCTAGCTCCTCGATCTGTGCTAAGTTTAGCTTGACAAAATTCAGTTTCTCTTCATTAGCTAATTGAATTACACTACTTGTCTTACCTAAACCTGACTCACCAATTATCTCTACTGCAACAGGATTTTTTCCATCTGCTTGAATAACACGATTGTTTTCAATCATGTGCTTCAAGAAATCTTTCAATTCATTACTGTCTAATCTTACACTATTTGTTTTCATCTTTCTCGTCGTTTAATTTCATTGCTTGTTCTAATCTTGCTGGTATTACAATCCCAGCATTACATATGTCACAGCATCTTTGCTCTGGCCATTCTGTTGGAATAGGTGCAGGATTATGCCCATACTCATCTTTTATTTCTTGCTTACAAATACAACAAATCATACTTCTAATTTAATTACTGCTCCAGGGAGCTCGTCGTTATCATTACTCTCGCTACTTAGTACCCACAGGATATTACCCTTAGCATTAATTGGCGCAGGTGCCTCACCATCTGTAAAATAAATCAGACAACTGATATTATTCATATGCTCGTTATAATAATCAATAACAGGTTGGAAGCTTGTGCCTCCTCTACCATGGATCTTATAATCTTCACCTGGCTTATAACTACCTATATGGGCAATGGCTGTGTCACACTGTACAATAGTTACATCACTACCTGTCTTATGTAGATGATGAATTTCACATAGAAATTCTTCTAGCTCATCTTTTCTTACAGATCCTGATGTATCTATACCTACTAGTATGTGTTTCTTTTGTTTGATCTTCAGGCCTGGATTATCCTCGTACCTCTTGCTAAGCTTACGTCTACTCTTCTTAGTATAGACCTTAACAGATTTACCAGTAAATCTCCTGATATAACTCTTCCAATCAAACTTAGGCTCAGGTATATTTAACAATGCTTCGAGTATATCTTTGAACTCACCTGGTATTGTACCACGAGACTTCTCTACTTGTTCAGCTATTTGTTTTAATATACCACCCATTTGGTCCTTCATTACACGTTGTGTACCTTCATCAAGACCATCAATTTCTTCCCAGTCATGATTACTCAACGTTACTTGTGTCCCGTCAGGTAATGTGACCTTTGTCTCTCCTTTCTCAATAGCATCCATGAGTGCTTTCATTGTCTCATCCTTGAGCTTCATGAGCTTATCATAATAATATTTGGTACCCATCTTAGGTTTCAACTTAAGTTCTGGGAATGTATCTAATCCCATCGCACCTTCTGGTAACCAGCTTGGATCAATATATTGATTGATCTCAATGTCCATTGCTATATTAGCTACTCTATGTTCTACCAGATGTTTGTAATCTGTTAGATGAAAGAATGCCATATGCATTAACTCATGTTTTAATAAACCTTTACGTCTATCTGCAGATAATTCCTGCCAAAATGTAGGAGATATCTTCAGGTTGAAATTAATACCTGATGTACCTACACATGCAGTACCTACCTTATCATCGAATAACTTATTCAATGTTACCAGTAGTAGTCCATAGAAGGGTTCGCTGAACATGAGCTCCTTAGTTGTCTTAGCTAAGCTCTCTTCGTTTATATTCATTTTGTCTTATAAAATTTACCTAATATGTTAGAGTTAAGATATAATGGATTGTCAAGCACATCATTGCAGAATAGATGCTTAGCCTCCTGATAGGTGAGCTCTGTCGCACTGAAGCATATCATGAGTATCTCGCGTTTGATTTTTATGTTAGCTTTACTTGCTGCTTTCATTACATCATTACTACTATAATACTTATGATAATCCAACTTAGATACTTGCTTGTATTTCTTCAAGCGTTTATCCTGCAGTGCCAGAGTAGCACGCTTCCCTAGCTTTACCTTACGATTAGCATAGAAGTTCTTCTTACCTATATACATAACAGCTCTGTCATTTATAATCGCTGTCATCTGGTAGATAAACCCTACTGCTCCTTCAGGTATCATCTCATCGGTGAACTCAACACCATTATATAACCAACTCATACTCCTTTACTTAACATGTGATACAAAACTACCTGTACACTACTAATACCATAGTCGCGTACAGAATCTGATAGATCCTTTGACATCTGTAGATGAAGATACGGAATTCCATACATCTCTTTGTACTTATGCATTGCTTTTATACCAGCAACATCATCGTCAAATAGAGTATATACCTTCTTATATCTTTTCATTAAATCATGCATGTATTCTTTAGGGATCATGGAGTTCTCACTGTCTGGCGCAATAGCGTCAATACCTTTAAACTTCATGGCCTTAAAAGATAATACATCTTTAAGTGAGCTACAGATTATCAGGCAGTTAGACCCTGTCAGTTGATCTGATGCTTGAATATAATCTTTTACTTTGATAAACTTCTTGCTTGTTTGTCCTGGTTGATATATCTTACAGAGATTACCTTCATTGTCATAATACCCGTAGATACCATGTCTCTCAATAGTAATGACTTCTTCTGCATCATTTATAACGCGCGTCATTGTATATCTCTGTAATGGTTTTATGTTATGTGCATCTAGTAGTTTAGAGTTGATCCCAAATTGTACCCAGAAGTTAGCATCTGCAGTATTCCATGGACGTGTAGTTGCTGATGTTACTTTATATCTAGGTTTAGATACAATACCTTCATCACCAAGTGATATCGACTCAATATGTCCATCTTCAAGATAAGTTGTATAATCATTAATGATCTTGTGTATAGCCTGACCATATGTAATACTGTACATCTCAGATACTAATGCTGGACCATTACCTGACTTACCACTTGAAAAATCTTTGAACTTATACTGTTTGTCTTCATTACTGTAATATATACACATAGACGGTGTACGTTCCTGTTTGAATATTGAGCGCATCTTTATACCCTGGCCTGTAAGCTTTTCTGTAAGATTTAGATAGTGCTCAAATACCCATGTACTTGGTACATCCTCAATAAAAAATATTACTTTCTTTGATTTCAGCATAACATAAAATAAATAAGGGGGACTGTTACATCCCCCTGTATTTAATTAGATATCAAATCCTGTATCTATGTCGAATGGCATATCATCGACGTTGATGTCAGGCATTTCTTGTACCTCTGATGGTGCCTCAAAGTTCTCAACTACAGGAACTTCTACTTTCTTAAAGTGTTTAGCTTCATCATACTGTACAATTTTCTTAGGACTGATCAAAGATTTGTAAGCATTGATATATTTGTTACCATCTTTCTCATACTTCACAAAGTGCAAACCAGTTCTTAGTTTACCATCTTTTTTGTCAATGTATTGCTCACCACCAATACATACCTCAAGATATTTATCTTTAAACGGCATGTCAGTGTTGAATGCTTCAATCCATTCTTGAATTGTTTCATGCTTACCCTGTGCTGCTTTAAACCACTCAACACAATCTAGTTCAATACACAGACGAAGTAGATCTTCTAGCATTGCTACATCACGTTCTACTTCTTTACCTTTACGTGCATCATACTTTGTACGATATGCAAATGTGCTATACTTCACATTACCTACAAGGCCTTCATGTTTTGGTCCTTCAGGATCTTCAGAGTTGATTGGGTAACCTTCAAAGTCAGGTGTTGGTTTTGCTGTTTCCATTTTCATTACTAAGAATAACCCATTGTCTGGACGCCAATGCTCATCCCATAGTAAGAATTCATTAATCTTTGCTTTGTAGTTACCTGGTACAATACCTTTGTATCCTCCACCCTTGCCTGCTTCTCCAGAGCCAGGGATTTTGATGTCAATACTTAAACCCATTGTTTAAACTGTTAATTAATCAATATATACTTTATTCCAGTGAGCAATGAACTCACCATCTACTAACTCAGAGACAACAATGTCCTGATTTCTTAAATGAACTGGTCTTGCACCACAAGCTACATCATCCTTAGTTTTAAATGTCAGGATGTTTTGATTGCCTTTGCGATACAGATATCCAATGGCATCTGATTGCGATGATACAATTCTCTTAATCTTACCTGTCAAATCAAGATCCATGGAGTTAACTTCTGCTCCTGCTTTCTCGATCATTGCATCTTTAACGTGACCCAAAAGAATAATTCTTGGAGCTAGCGTCTTGATATACTCTATCGTTTTTACAATTGCATCTCTTAAATAACCATAGCCTTGACCATTAGGTAAGTTAAGAACAGTACCATACTTAAACTTTGCAGATTCTGGATCCCATGTACCATCAGCTTTCTTCTTAAGCCATGTTGCTTTACCCATAGGCGTGTTCATGTAAAGCTTCTCTGCTTCTTTAACACACATGGCTTCTAATGCAGTGATTGTATCTACTGCAATATAATCATATGGTTTACCAGCATCAATGATTGCTTTACCTATATCACGTATCTCATCTACTGAGTTTGCTTTTAGTTTCAAAGCATCTACATAATCTGAACCTGATTCTAGATCTAAGATCAAACAGTTAGGTATCTCAGCAATTAAGCTTGTCTTACCTACCTTTGGCTTAGAGAATATAATCAGATTCTTTGGACTCTTTGTTTCAGCAGATACCTTTGCTGTAGGAAGTACTATACTCATCTTGTAACGATTTCATTCAACCACTTCTTTCTGCTTACAGGCTTCTTCAATAAGATAGCTGCCAGGTCTCTGATAGTCATCTGCTCAATGAGTGGATCCTCATTAGGATTAGGGATTGCCTCATCAATATCAAATGCTACAGATGCAGGAGCGGCCTTATTGAAATATGCATCATCAATAAGTTCTAACTCCTCTACTGGTACGATAAATCTAACGTTACCTGTATCAGGATGTGGATCAGATTTCTTATACTCTGTAGCAAAGTATGGATTGTAGGTCCACTTCCATAATCTGTTCTGTGGATCCTCTGAATCATATCCTTTGCTTACAAAGTGGGTATAGATATCCTTACCTTTTGCAAAATCTTGCTCGAAGAATGACACAACCTGTTCTGCTTCACCCATAGGAATATAACATATCCTTGGTATGAACAGTGGATTTGTCAACCCAAGCTTCTTAAACTTCTCCTCGTGGAGCTTCTTAAGATCTTCGATCTTTTCTTTTGTTGTTTTTTCTGTTACCATTTTCTACATTTTACTTTACTTACTTTTTTTAACTGTACTCATTGTATGACGAGGTGGGGTCTCCATCTCTTCAATCTCCATTGTCTTATACTTTGCTCTGAAAAAACTCATTCTGGTATCTCCGTTTCTACACTTTATGAAATGAAACACTAACACTGAATCATCTTCAATGATATATCGATCTGGTCCATAGTACTTGATAAACTTCTTAGCTGGTCTATTAATACCTATTACTAGGTCTGCATGCTGTAGTAATGCATCAGCTCCAAATAAATCTGTCTCAAGTATGTAGTTACCATACTTGCCATCTTCATTGCGCTCATGAGATTCTACTTGTCTACCCAGCTGACTTAAGATTATGAATATGATTGGGTACTTTCGTTTAAGCTTTGTGCAGGTCTCTCCTAATAGATAGAGCAGCTCATGCTTGTTTACACCTTTGATTAAGATAGAGTGGTCAAGAGTAATAACTGTATTACAATATATCTTAACTCCATCTTCTACTACTGAGTTGCTCTCTAGATATTTTATCACTGTGGACTCGAACTCTTCTATGCTAGGTGGCATCTCTACCTCGTCTACTGGTAGTTTAGATGCTTCTATAGCATACTCTTTACACTTCTCGAAGTCAGTCATTGTTAATGGACCTTCATCTTTCTTACCTGCATTAGATAAGTAACGATAAGATTTCTTTGCTACACTGGCGAACTCTCTTAATCTGGACTTCTCTGATACCATTTCAAGCGTGAACTCAAGGACCTTAATGTTCTGTCCTTTGTTCAACTTAAAACCTTCACGTATGATTTGATCTTTGATAAGTGTCTTGCCTGTGCCTGGTCTTCCTCCTATGATAACCATAGAGTTCCATTCTATACCATCTACACCTGCTTCATTGACTTTATCCCATGGAGTTCTGTACGTTTTAATTGTACCCTCCATTCTTCCTTTCATGTATTTTAGAGCGGAGATAAACCCCTCTCTCCTTGACTTCCAAGGTAGTGCTGCTTCTTTCGACATGTCATTTTGGTTATGAGGTAAAGATAAGAAATATCTACAAATTATACAACTTTAATTGAATAATGAGTATCATTTTCTTCATCATCTGATAGCACTATCTCACAGTAATTAGCTAAGTCTGATGACCACGTCTTATCCTGATCCTGCTTACGTATAAAGTACTGCGATGTCCTCATATATTTGAATCCTTGTAACTCAAATTCATATACATATCTTTCTGTTGCTAGCATTATTGTCTCCCAATCGTAGTCAAAGTTATCAAAGAACCATTTGAATGCATTCTTTAAGTTACTAAGATTAGTGCGCGCATACTTACCAGTTGGTAACTTACCAGTTGGAAACATCTCATTATATGTTTTGATATTCTCCTCGTAGTTATCACCTAGCTTTTTAGCTGCAGCATTCTTAGCTTCATGTACAAACAATCCTTCTATCTGTTTGATTAGCTTCTTTGCTTTCTCAGTTATGATTAACTTATCGTCCTTAGTTACAATAACGTACTCATTGTAAACTAATGCCTGCAGTTCAAGTGCTATGTTTATCTTCTTTGTCTGGATGTTATCATTCATACATGCCAGTAGATAATACTGATTAGGACTTAAATCCTTACTTGAAATGATATCGAATAACTCTTTATGTTTCAGCATGTTACTAATGTATTCGTATGTAATAGTACTGGGGCAATGTTCTAGTATTATGATGCATCTCGAAGTCTTTACTTGACATAATCCATCCTACTTCTTCTGCTACATTTATAAAATCTTGAATAGGTACGCTGTTAGGATTGAAACCTTTCTCCTTGCAGTACTCCTGAAACTTATGATCATTCTCGATCAAATAAATCTTCATGTCTTTGTTTACCATTTTATGTCATAATTATATTGTTGTTTAACTGTTTCTGTGGTACGTTTGAATACACCATTGCTATACCACAAGCCTCCCTCGTTATAGACGGCTGAAGCTGGATGACTACATGTAAAAATAAAGTTGTTATCTTCAGAGATATAACTGCGCCATGACTGCGCAATTTTACCCATAAAGATATATGCTAATCCTGTCTCCTGATTTAGCATATCAAACAAGTACTTCATAAATGGTGCCCATAGTTTAGTATGTGATCCAGGTGTACCTATTGTCGTAGTTAGTGCAGTATTTAGCATTAAGATACCTTGATTAGCCCAATCCTTAAGATCATACGTATGAAAGTGCTCTATACCTTCTGCATCTAGGGCCTTATAGATCTGACGTAAGCTTGGTTGAACTTGACTTGGATGTTGTGATTTACTGCAACTAAATGCAATACCATCTGCTACTCCTTCTTTGGGATAGGGATCCTGCCCTACAATAACTACCTTAAGTTTATCGTAAGGACATTCTTCAAATGCTCTAAATAAATGCTTGATTGTTGGTGTGAACTTCTTGTTAGCTAATGACTCTTGCATCAACGTTTTAAGTATCTCATAGAAGTCATCACTGAGAATAAACATTTTTAATTTATCAGCCCATCCTGATGGCTTAAGTTGCTCGTACAATTTATATTGTACCTCTTTTAATTTTTGTTCCATAAATATTGTACATTTGTTAAAATCATTTGCTATGTCAACTACTAAATCTGAAGTAGAAGTATTTCCACTAGATGCTACAGTTACTGTAGAAATATCTGGTGCGTTCTATGCTCGCTTAACTCAATTGCTTCTTGATCATGCTATGACTAAGGATGCCAAAGGTATATCTGCGGCATATGATAACCTTAAATCAAATGAACCACAAGATGCGTATGAGTATCATCTTCTTACTTTGTCTATTCTCATTAGAGAAATAGAAGCGCAAGTTAAGAAAGAAAATAAGTTTGAGAAAATTGACGAGACTACTTTCCAAAAACTTGCCGAAGATTCAGATTTAAGTGATCCCCAATCTCAATCGCAGCCTGAATCGCAAGACTAAGTTCATCTATGCTACATACAGCAAATGATTTACAATGTCCTTCCCAACATAAGCCCGCTTTCTCCTTAACTATAGTTTGCATCTCTTCAAATGAATGACCTGATTCAGTTGCTAACTCCCTGATTGATACTTTTAGTTTTGATATTTGTGCATACGTTCCATTGTCTACGTGTGCATCAAAGAAAACATCTACAGACTGACCCTCTTCTAACGCATCAATAAATATCTTATACAGTGATGCATCACTAGCATCTGCATGTATAAGCTTACCATCTTGTTTGGTCAGTTTAATATTTAATACTCCTTTCTTTTGTGTCATATTGCTTCTTCTAAATATATTTCTTCAGCTTCAACTACTGAATCTTCTAGCGGCAGAAACCTAGATGCTTTGAAGTATTCATACGGAAAAAAAGAATCAATCTCAGCAAGCCTATAGCCTACTAGAGATTGTAATTGCATGTGTGCCACTTCAACAACTGTGTAAACCCGACCTTCTACCACTCTTCTATGTAGTGGTAGTTGGTCAGGTTGTCCAGCATCATTGACACATATTACTTTAAATGGTGTCATATTCGTTTTCGTTTTGCTCTTTTAGGTAACTCTTCAAGCTTAATCTTTGCAAATCTATTTACTTCAGCACACTCTTCGCAATCTTGTTGCTTCTTATTGCCACTGAAATAAGCTCCGCATGATATACATAGCTTTGAATAATACCCCACTGAAAAGGTTGACGGTAACAGCTCATATATAACTGCTCGTCCTGCATTGATGATTTTACTTTTGATTAGAGACCTCCACTGATTAAATTTAATTCTATGTAGTTTATCTCCTTCTTTTGATTTGACATACATATAGGCTAGATACATATCATCTGACATTGCACATGCAATAGTATCACCAATCACATAATACTGTCCTTGAAGAGTCATGTGATCTACTTTAACAATATCAACAACCTTACCACCTACACATAACAGGACTTCCATTCCTGCCCATATATCTCCATCTTTTATAGGTACTGTAATAACTGTACCAACCTCTTCCATTACTCAATTATTTTTGTTACTAATCCTACGTTTTCAAACAAGTATGCAATCTCTTCTATGTCGTAAAAATCTCCATGTTTAACGGTATACTGACCTTTAGAATTTATGATCATCGCACACTGTTCAGCTTGCTCAGGTGTATGCTCACAGAACTTTATTATACAAGCTACGACATACGTCATATCGTAATCATTACTTCTGTATAATATTAGTTCAGCCATACAATTTTCTCCTGATCAAAATGTTCAATTGCGCTTTTGACCCATGCTTCATCAACAGTATCTCTATAACATAGGATATGTACTCCTGCTGTATCATCAGGATTAAGACGAAGCAATCGTCCCAACTTCTGCGATGCCTTTCTATTGTTAGAATAAGCATGCATAATTATACCTGACTTAAGATTAGGAATGTTAACACCCTCGCTAAGCTGCTCAACTGCAGATAACAACTCTATCTCTCCTGATTTAAACTTCTCTAAGTTTTCAGCAGATTTAGGATTATTGCTATGGTAACTATGTGGCGCCAATCTATCAGCTTGATCTTGCGTATTTGCAAATAAAAGAGTTTTTGTCTTACGTCGCGCAAGAAGTTGTTCAACATATCTTTCTTTGCTAGGATACCCCATCAATGCTTTCATACGTAGAATCCTTAGCATCTGTATGTTTTTACCTTTTCCTGCGCCTTCTAATTGGTTTGTCCAATAGTCATAATTTTGTTGCTCTGATACAAACCATGTAGAACCGTTCTTACCTTTGATAGGTACAACTTTCTTATCACTGAGATCTATCATGTGAACATAGATCCTGTAATCATTTAGTATCTTATCGTCAATAGCTTCATCTGTCTTATATTCATACACCTTTGGACAGAACTTGTTACACATCTCACCCTTCTCTCCTGATCTATATCTAGGATATGTACCAGTAAGACCTATGATTGTTGCTCCTTGTAACTGCGCAGCTGTAAGATAGAATTCATGATTATATTTTAAACTGTGACACTCATCAAGATATATGACTTCATAATTATATCCTTGTTTCTCTAACGATAGATATGTTGTGAAGTCAATAAGATCTAAGAGGTGTGACATCTTATGCTTCTTAGCATCTGCTTTCCAACTGTCAAATATTGATACTTTAGGTGCTACTACCAAGAATCTTTTTGATTTATCCATGAACTTGCTGACCTCGCTCATATGTTTTAAACCTAAGAGTGTCTTACCAACACCCATGGATATCTCAACTCCTGCATTATGTAGTGGTAGTATCGCCTTCAACGCTTCCTTTTGAATCTTTGTTTTTGTGCTACTCATAATACTTCACTAAACTTAATTAATATACTGGCTTTTACTGCTTTGTATTTGTCATATGACTTACGGTAATTTGTCTTAAAAGAAGATTCGAGACTTTTCTTTGCTGCTATAATGGTACTGTGATTCATACCTAAGAATCTACCAATCTCTGTATAAGCATATCCAAATTCTAAAGCAATGTAACAAAAGATATGTCGCATCGCAAGAACTTCATGTATTCTTGTTTTGGTTTTAATACCTTCAGTTACATCAACTTTACCATAGCTACAGTCAACAATTTTAGAAGGGTAAAGATCAAAGAATATCCTGTTGGTTTCTTCTAAGATATCCTCTAGTGAAACAGGTGGTAGATCTATATACTTTGAATTTCTAATGTATATCATTAATCCAAATCCATATTTCTTCTCAAACTTCTTTTTGAATTCTTCGATTTCTGATTGTGCTTCTAACCAGACTCTTGAGACTTGTGCCATTTCTTTACAAGATTCATTAATATAATAAGCTCTACCATATCTATAACTTCTACATCATCTACATTATCTAGATATACTTTCCAAATATTATCTGTAGCTTCATCGTTTGCACAAGATATTAATGTCCATCCATTGTCAAACCTATAGGTGTAGTAATAATAATCTGTGGTATCACCGCTTTCTATTTTAGGAACATCAACTCTTGTGAATCCTTCCTTTATTAATTCTTCCTCTAACATTTTCTTTTTGATTTTGGAGAGCAACCTAAATAAATTGTTGTTTTAAATCTTTGCTGAATGGTCTTATCTTTAATCTTATACACCTTCATTGTATCTGTGATTATGGAATCCATAAGCTCCTCATCAATCTCATGATCCATGAAGGGTATTTCTTTTTGACCATGATCATTTACTGTTGCTTCTTCCATTAGCTTATCAAAGTTAGCAGGTGGATTTGCATTTGCAAACAACTGCCTGTAGCAATGTAGTATTGCATTAGAATAATCCTTCATAAAAACATTTTGTTGTTAATTATTAAAGAAGTATCTGTAGCAAATGCTTTTATACTCTACTTCTATTTTACCTTTAGGGTATGTATATTCCATTCTAATAATGCATTCCTTACCTCTATTGTCATGAGCTTTCCATACTCCCATTCTATTTGTTACCTGAACTGTTTCATAAGTTGTATAGACAGATTCATCTCTGTCATTTGTTGTAATAACAGCATTATCTAATGTAAATACAACTTGACATGGTACTAATTGTTTCCATTTCCAATCTTTTGACTGGTTACGCTTTACTCCTATCTGTGCTTCTACAGATTGTATTGTCTCTTGTGCACCTGCCATATAACCTATGGTTAGCAGCACTAATAGTAATAACTTCTTCATCATGCCCACATTAAAAATCCAATTGTAATACCTGCAAGGATACCTATAAAGGATCCATACATAAAGTTGTCCCACCATTCTCTTTTATTCTTCATGGTCATACAGTTTTTGTACAGCCTTACGAGCCATATATTTTGAACACTTAAACTTATCTCTTAGATAGAACCTGATGAATCCTTTTGGCATCAGCTTCCAATCTTTGTTGGTTGCTTTCACATGATCAACCATCATCTCTATCTTTAGACTCATCTTTCTTAGGTTTTAAATATCTAAAAAAGGTAATGCTTTTGTGACCCAGTCTTCTATCTTTTTATCTCCAGTAAACATTGCTACTATACCAAGAAATAAAAGACTTAAAACTATCAAACACATTAGGATTAATAATCCTAAAGCTAAATAACCTAAGAATTCACCTATGCTTTTTGTTTGAATTAACCCAAAGGCTCCTACACCTAGTCCATAAATAATACCTAGATTACAAACAAACCAGGTTAAATAACCTATTCCTCCTAATAATTTTCTCATTCTTTCTTTTGTTTTAAATATTTCTTCTCAAACTTATCCCATCCTTCATCCATCATGCATATCATAAGATCCATATAGATCTCTTCTGCATGGTCATCACACATACCTATACCTTTGATATCTAAATCTGGGCTATA
>Ga0315904_10001579_pt1 | contig 36334 bp, 35 predicted proteins | sample LakEriMetagenome_6_FD_203529 | JGI IMG/M metagenome (GOLD analysis project Ga0315904, IMG submission 203529) | Freshwater fungal communities from buoy surface, Lake Erie, Ohio, United States - Buoy 12 MA120 | ecosystem: Environmental > Aquatic > Freshwater > Lake | place: USA: Lake Erie, Ohio...
AGGTGAAGGCATGGCTATCAAAATCCTCAAGACCCTGAACATCAACCTTGTGGAATTAAGGAAGTCCGTGGAGGCAGCCGTCAAAGGCAATAGTACCTCCAACAAATCCAATATCAGCAATCTGCCCCTGACCAAACAGGCAGAAAAAGCTTTGAAAATCACCTACCTCGAAGCCAAAATCTTCAAGTCCGACATCATCGGAACAGAACACCTTTTGCTGGCGATCCTTAAGGATGAAGACAATATCGCCACCCAGATTTTGAATCAGAACGGTGTAAACTATGATATCATGCGCGAAGAGCTCGAAATGTTCAAATCCAATTTCCGCTCTGAGGCACCTCAAAATCCCTCAGATGATGATCCCTATGCGAAGGATGACGATAATCCTGGAATGAGTACCGCACGCAAACCGGGAGACTCCAAATCCAAGACTCCTGTATTGGATAACTTCGGTCGCGATCTGACCAAGGCTGCCGAAGAAGGAAAGCTTGATCCTATTGTAGGACGCGAGAAAGAAATTGAAAGGGTATCTCAGATTCTCTCCAGGCGCAAAAAGAACAACCCGATTTTGATCGGGGAGCCCGGTGTCGGTAAATCAGCCATAGCCGAAGGCCTTGCTTTAAGAATCGTTCAGCGGAAAGTATCCCGTATCCTTTTCAATAAAAGAATTGTCACTCTTGATCTCGCCTCTTTGGTGGCCGGTACCAAATACCGTGGCCAGTTCGAAGAGCGGATGAAAGCGGTGATGAACGAATTGGAAAAGTCGCCTGATGTCATTCTGTTTATTGACGAAATTCACACCATTATCGGAGCAGGCGGTGCCAGCGGTTCACTCGATGCTTCCAATATGTTCAAACCGGCCCTGGCTCGCGGTGAAATCCAGTGTATTGGTGCCACTACTCTGGATGAATACCGTCAGTATATTGAAAAAGACGGCGCACTCGACCGTCGTTTCCAGAAGGTCCTGGTAGATCCAACCTCAGTTGATGAAACTGTAGAGATTCTGCACAATATCAAAGAGCGTTATGAGGACCACCACCACGTGAATTATACCGATGATGCTATTAAATCCTGTGTCACTCTTACCTCCCGATATATCACCGATCGTTTCCTTCCCGATAAGGCTATAGATGCCCTTGACGAAGCCGGAAGCCGGGTGCATATTTCGAATATCCACGTACCTCAGAACATTGTTGATCTGGAAGCCAAAATCCAGGATATCAAGGTGGAGAAAAACAAGGTAGTCAGAAGTCAGAAATACGAAGAAGCTGCCCGCTTGCGCGATACCGAAAAGCAGCTGTTGGAAGATCTGGAGACTGCAAAAAAGGCCTGGGAAGAAGAAACCAAAAATCAGCGTTATACCGTTTCGGCAGATGATGTTGCTGCGGTAGTGGCCATGATGTCGGGTGTACCTATCCACAGGATTGCACAGGCTGAAACCACACGACTGATTAATATGCCCAAAGAACTTCAGGGCAAGGTGATTGGCCAGGATGAAGCCATTAAGAAAGTAGTAAAAGCCATTCAGCGTAACCGTGCAGGGTTGAAAGATCCTGATAAACCGATTGGGTCATTTATTTTCCTCGGTCCTACCGGAGTCGGTAAAACCGAACTGGCCAAGGTGCTGGCTACTTACCTGTTCGATTCAGAAGATGCTTTGATCAGGATTGATATGAGTGAATACATGGAGAAGTTTGCTGTTTCCCGTCTGATCGGTGCGCCTCCCGGATACGTAGGATACGAAGAAGGCGGTCAGCTCACTGAGAAAGTTCGTCGCAAGCCTTATTCCGTAGTGCTGCTGGATGAGATTGAAAAGGCTCATCCTGATGTGTTCAACCTGCTCCTCCAGGTACTCGATGACGGTCAGCTGACCGACAGTCTGGGTCGTAAGGTTGATTTCAAAAACACCATCATCATCATGACCTCCAACATCGGTTCCCGTCAGCTGAAAGATTTCGGCACAGGAGTCGGCTTCAACTCATCCTCACGGGTGAGCGCTCAGGAGGAAAATGCCAGATCGGTGATTGAGCACTCCTTGAAGAAAGCTTTCGCTCCTGAATTCCTGAACAGGATTGATGATGTAATCATCTTTAATTCACTCAGCAAAGAAGATATTCACAGAATCATCGATATCGAACTCGATCACCTCTATAAGCGGGTTACTGAATTAGGTTATAAACTCAAGTTGAGTGATGACGCCAAAGATTTCCTGTCCGATAAAGGTTTCGACTCCAATTTCGGTGCCCGTCCGCTCAAGCGTGCCATTCAGAAATACGTGGAAGATGCGCTGGCTGAAGAAATCATTAAAGGTGAACTGACCGAAGGCGATCAGATCGAGATGGAACTTGACAAGGAGAATAACACACTCAAGCCTATCGTGCACAAAGCATCTGCCGGTAGTCCGCCTGCCAAGCCAAGGAAGAAAAAAGAAGAGAATTGATTAATTGGTTAATTAATCCGGCCCGCCATCGGCGGGCTTTTTTTATGAGTTGAATTTTTCAACCACCGCCTCACTGACCCCGGTGAATGAAAACCCGCCGTCATGGAAGAGATTCTGCATGGTCACCATCCGTGTCAGATCAGAAAACATGGTGATGCAATAGTCGGCACAGGACTCCGCAGTGGCGTTTCCAAGAGGAGACATTTTATCAGCGTAGTTATAAAATCCATCAAAGCCCTTTACTCCGCTTCCGGCGGTGGTACGGGTTGGTGACTGAGAAATGGTGTTCACTCTCACTTTCCGCTTCAGGCCATAATGGAATCCAAAAGAACGGGTGATTGATTCCAGCAGTGATTTAGCATCAGCCATATCATTGTAATCAGGAAATACGCGCTGGGCCGCTATGTACGACAATGCCACCACGCTACCCCAGTCATTGATGGCATCAAGCTTCATGGCTGTTTGCAAAGTCCTGTGCAGCGACAAAGCTGAAATATCGAGTGTTTTATGAAAGTTGTCGTAATTGGTATCAGTATAGGGAATACTCTTTCTCACATTGGGGGACATCCCCACAGAATGAAGCACAAAATCAACCTTCCCGCCAAGGATTTCCATCGACTTGTTGAACAGGTTTTCCAGGTCTTCATTAATGGTGGCATCTGCAGGAATGACCTGAGAACCGGTTTCGGTTGCCAGTTGATTGATGGCACCCATTCTCATGGCTACCGGTGCATTGGTCAATGTAAAAACCGCCCCTTCTTCATGAGCACGCGTGGCTACTTTCCAGGCAATGGAATTTGGATCTAGTGCACCGAAAATGATTCCTTTTTTCCCTTTCAGAAGTTGATTTCCCATAACAAACGGTATTTGATGATTTGAAGCTCCAAAAGTATAAATAATAGGGAAATCCGTGAACAGTTAAGAAAATCAACCTTCCTGAAGCAGTTCCCTGGCGTTTGCCTTTGCTGCAGCGGATGGCTTTTCGCCACTCAGCATTCTGGCGATCTCCTCTACCCTTTCATCAGGTGTTAATTGCCTGATTCTGGTCACTGTTTTAGCCCCTGAGGCATTTTTATAGACATATAAATGAGAATCACCCTTGCCGGCCATTTGAGGAAGGTGTGTAATGGCTATGACCTGTCGTTCTTTCGACATACTTTTCAAAATATTACCCACCTTATGCGCTACTTCACCGGAAATACCTGTGTCAATTTCATCAAAAATAATGGTGGGCAAACCTCTCAGGCTCGCTAATATGGACTTGATGCTGAGCATGAGTCGGGATAACTCACCACCTGAAGCCACCTTACTCAGTTCACGATACTCAATGCCTTTGTTGGCGCTGAAAAGAAACTCGACTGTATCGGTTCCGCTGTCCCTGAACTGTCCTTTCGGCAGTGACTGCAAATCAATTTTGAGTACAGCGTGTTTCATCCCCAGGTTCGACAGGGTTTTCTGAACCTGCTGCTCAATTCCCTCAACGGCTTTATGCCTGTTGGCAGATAATTTACCGGCATGTTTTTCTAATTCTGACAGAAGCCGGGAACACAACTTCTCGGTTTTTTCAATTTCATCACCGAGGGATGAAAAAGACAACAATTTCTCGGAAATGGAATCCTTTAAAGCGATCAGTTCTTCCACCGTTTGCAGTCTGTGTTTCTGCTCCAGCCGGTAAATCAGATCCAGCCTGTCGGAAACAATTTCTGCTCTTACCGGGTCGTAAGAAACGGAACCGGCAACCACATCCAGTTCGGAAGCGATATCCTTAAGTTCAATTTGCAGTGATCGCAGCCGTTTGAGGATATCTTCCACTCCCGTATGAAAGGTAGCGACAGGCTGTAACGAAGTCACCACTGAAGAAACAGCCCGGAGAATATTATCCTGATCGCCATTAATGATTTCAGAGGCACGGGAAAGAGAGAGACTGATGCTTTCACTGTTGTTAAGTAGCTCCAGCTCTTTTTCCATGGCCTCCTTCTCTCCTTGCTTCAATTGGGCGCTTTCAAGTTCATCAAACTGAAACTGGAGGTAATCCTGTTCGGAGGCGGCTTTAGACTCTCTTTCTTTCAATTGACCAAGCAATTCCAGGCTATGGTTGTAGTCTTTATATACCTTTCTGTAAGCCTCCAGATGACCGGCGCTTCCGGCACAGCTGTCCAGCACCATCATCTGAAAACCGGAGTTGTTCAGGGTAAGTGTTTCATGCTGTGAATGGATTTCGATCAGCCGGCTGCCCAGTTCTTTCAACACCGAAAGATTTACAGGGGTATCGTTAATGAACGCCCTCGACTTGCCGTCTTTACCAATCTCTCTTCGAATGATTGTGACAGGATCGATATCAATATCATGCTCGCCGAAAAAAGCACCGAGTTCATAATCGGCAGTATTGAAAGTGCCTTCGATGACACATTTGAGATCTTTGGAATACAACGCTGAAAGATCAGCCCTGCTTCCAAGCAATAATGAAAGTGCGCCGAGTAAAATAGACTTTCCGGCACCGGTTTCACCGGTGATGATGGTCATGCCTCCTGAGAGGTCCAACTCCAGCTCATCAATGAGCGCGTAATTCTTAATGGTAAGGTGCTGAATCATGAAAATTGTTCAGTAAAAATACTCAGAAAATGACGAAATAAAGAGAACTTTTCAGTTCTTATTCATGATCGACTGATACTTGGAGCCGTTGGCAGGATCCAGTTCGTTCATCAGGTTCACCACTTTGGCTTTGACATCAGGAAAGGCATCGGAAAATACATTGATAATTTCATCCGATTTGGTGAAAAGCAGCGACTGTAAAATATAGCTGCCCGGTTTGTCGTCATTGACTTCACGAAGTGCTTCCAGACTTTGATAGATGGCGGTAACGGAATCCTCTTTTTTATCACTCATGATATCGAGACCTTTCCGGTGATAATTGTAATAAAGTTCCCGGACAGCACGGAACTCGGGATTGTTCAGGTTTTCGGCAAGCCAGTATCTGTTTCTGGTGCTTTCAAATGCTTTCCATCCTTTTTCAGGACTGTTTTGCTGATTGGATACGATGGTCTGGGCTTTCTGGAACCATGGATTTCCACCCTGAAGTGAGAAAGAATCGTAATCTACTCCCAGGATAATGTAGGCATAAAATGCGAGTATGGCCGGCAGACTTTGATTGGATCCGGTTTCATTGAATTCAATGGACTGGAATTCGATATAGCGAAACTGAAAACTCTCATCATTGACAGAGAGCATGGGAGAGTAATAAGATGTTTTGTAAACAGGACGACGCGACTGAATCTGGATGGTGCCTTTGAATTCATCATTGGAGATTCGCTCATTGATGGTGATCTGCATACTGCACTCGATCCGTTCCTGATTATTGTACTGATCGTTCGTCCAGCGGGTGTTATTCATGAACTCATAAATGGTTGTTTGCAGCGTCGTGTAAATTTTCTTATCGCTGCTTTGTATCTGAGGTGTCAGTACGGTCACAGTGCAGTTCAGCTCCTGGGCAGAGGCTGTTTGCATGACCAGAGTGAGCGTTAGAAAAGTGAGAATTCTTTTGATCATTGATTTTTCAGAATGGATAATATTTTGTTTACGATATCGGCCGCCACCTCATGCTTTGGCTTTAGAGAATAAGATGTAATATTATTATTTTTTTCAATAATGGTCACCTTATTCATTCCGGAACCGAATCCGGCCCCCTCGTCTCTGAGCGAATTCATCACGATCAGATCGAGGTTTTTTCTTTTCAGCTTGTCAGTGGCATTTTCAAGTTCATTTTCGGTTTCCAGTGCAAACCCAACCAGGATTTGATGGGCGTTTTTTCTTTCGCCTAATGAAGCGAGAATGTCCGTGGTTTTGATCAGTTCAAGAGCGAAATGGTCAGTCTTCTTTTTAATTTTTTGCAGTTCCGGTTTTGCCGGAGTGTAATCAGCCACTGCAGCCGACATCACCGTAATATCGGAAGAAGTGAAGAGATTTTGACACACTATGGTCATTTCAGACGCGCTTACTACCCTTTCCAATTGGATGCTTCCGTTTTTGGGTGCAGCCACTCCGGGACCACAAACCAATGTGACTATTGCACCTCTGATGGCAAATTCTTCGGCTATAGCCAAGCCCATTTTTCCGGAAGAATGGTTCGATATATATCGTACCGGATCGATCGCTTCTCTGGTGGGACCGGCTGTTACGAGTATCTTTTTACCTGACAGGATTGGTTCCGGAGAGAGGTGCCGAATCATTTCTTCAGCAATATCATCGGGCTCGGTCATTCTTCCAGACCCTGTCAAACCACTTGCCAGTTCACCTGAATCCGGACCGATGAATCTATAACCTAACGCCAGCAAACGATTGATATTATCACCAGTGGAAGGATGCGCAAACATATCAAGATCCATGGCCGGAGCACAATATACATTGCAACGGGCTGAAAGACAGATAGCTGATAAAAGATCGTCACATTGTCCGTGTGCCAGTTTGGCCAGGGTGTTGGTTGTAGCGGGTGCAATCAGGACAGCGTCGGCCCAGATACCCAGATCAACATGATTGTTCCATTCACCTGAGACCGGGTCGCTGAAACGGGTCAGGACTGGTTTTCCGGAAAGGGTACTGAGGGTCAAAGGGGTAATAAAATCATGAGCCGAATCAGTCATAACAACCTGAACTTCAGCGCCATGAGAAACAAAAAGGCGTGTTAAAAATGCAGATTTATATGCGGCAATGCTACCGGTAACTCCTAAAAGGATTTTCTTACCCTGGAGTTTCATCAGAAAAGCTTGTTATTGCTCTTTGGCCGGATTTCGGTGATAAATCTTGCCATCGAGATATTCCTGAAGCGCAATCAGGGTCGGTTTTGGAAGGCGCTCGTAAAATTTGGAAATTTCGATTTGCTCACGGTTTTCAAAAACCTCCTCCAGATTGTCAGTTGCAGAGGCAAATTCAGACAATTTACCCTGTAATTCCTCTTTCAGTTCGGAAGAAATATGATTGGCCCTTTTGGCAATAACCACGAGGGATTCATAGATATTTCCGGTACCTTTTTCATACTTGACTAAGTCACGGGTAACGGTTGTGGTGGCGGCGTTCTTGTACGACATGGCTATTGATACTATATATATAGGTGCAAATTTAGCAAAAAAGCATTAAATGGCAAGAGAACCGGCTTTTTTGAGCTTTTGCCTGCTGTCGTTATAGATTTTCTCGGCCTCTTTCAAAAATCTGCTTTCAGGGAAAGTGTCCACAAGCTTCAGGTAATTTTCCATGGCAGCCTGATACCGTTCCAGTTTTTTTGATTCAATACTTTGTCCGGCGAAATCGAAAGATGATTTCAAAATATAAAACATGCTTTCTTCCTTATAGGTAGTAGCGGGATAATCTTTGATCAGATTTTGAAATGCCACCATGGCGGCTTTATTATTTCCGCGACGCATATAAAGCCGCGCATTATTAAAATCTTTTGTTTCAAGTTTGAACCGGAGCTCATCGATGAGCTGGTTACATTGCTGAACTTTATCGCTTTTCGGAAAGCGGTTAATGAAAAGCTGAAACTGTCTGATGGCATCCAGGGTATTTTTCTGATCCAGTGTTGAAGGTGGTGAATCGAGGTAATAACAAAAAGCATTTTTAAAAAGCGCCTCTTCTGCTTTTGGTGATGAAGGGAAGGTCTGATAAAAGTTATTATAGTGGTACGCAGCAACGGTGTACTCCCCGGTTTGGAAATAGCATTCGCTATAATAAAAATAGGTGTCCTCTGCTTTTCCTGTTCCGCGAAAAACAGTGATCAACTCTTCAAACAACTGAAGTGCCTGAAAATATTTTTTCTTTTCATAATACTCCACCGCGGCGTTGTACTTCGCCTCCATGTCGGTACTTTTCTGAATCTTGCTGAACTTACTGCATCCGGATATTAACAATACGGATACCGCAATCAACAATATATTTTTTGTTTTACAGATCATCATGACACAAAGATATAGAATAAAAAAATGCCTTACTACAGCATTTACATTTCGCATCTGCGTCATTAACAACAGGTTGTTGAAAACATTCCGATGCGATGTGATCTCAAAACAAAAAATGTACTGATCTTTCGGAATAATTTTTAGGCAAAAAAGTTAGCCGACCTTATGACAGACTTGTTCGAAAAACTATTAAAGAACCGCGGACCTTTAGGAATGCATTCCAAAGAATCGTACGGTTACTTTATGTTTCCAAAGCTGGAAGGTGACATCTCAAACAAGATGATTTTTCGCGGAAAGGAAAAGCTTGTCTGGAGTTTGAACAACTACCTCGGCTTAGCCAATCATCCCGAAGTCAGAAAAACAGACACTGAAGCCGCCTCATCTTTTGGTTTTGCATATCCGATGGGCGCCCGCATGATGTCAGGTAATAGTAATCACCATGAAAAGCTCGAGCAGGATCTGGCAGCTTTTGAATCAAAGGAAGCGGCGATACTGCTCAACTATGGATATCAGGGAATGGTCAGTGCCATCGATTGTCTGGTTGACCGACATGATGTGATCGTTTACGATTCCGAATCTCATGCATGTATTATTGACGGGGTCAGATTGCACATGGGCAAACGTTTTGTTTACCCCCACAATGACATCGCCAATCTGGAAAAACAACTGGAAAGAGCCACCAAAATCGCCAACGAAACCGGTGGAGCCATACTTGTTATTACAGAAGGTGTTTTTGGAATGTCAGGAGATCAGGGAAAACTTAAAGACATCGTAGCATTGAAGTCCCGCTTCAAATTCCGACTTTTCGTTGACGACGCACACGGATTTGGTACCATGGGTAAAACAGGTGCCGGTACGGGAGAAGAACAAGGTGTTCAGGACGGAATTGACATTTATTTTGGCACTTTCGCCAAATCCATGGCGCTGATAGGCGGTTTTATTGCAAGTGATGAGCAGGTAATCGATTACATGAGGCATAATATGCGTTCGCAGATTTTCGCCAAGTCATTGCCCATGCCCCTGGTTCTTGGTGCTCAAAAACGGCTTGAACTACTTCGCAGCAAACCGGAATTGAAAGACAATCTCTGGAAAATTGTAAGAGCACTGCAAAGCGGTCTCAAAGAAGCTGGGTTTGAAATCGGCAAGACCGAATCGCCTGTCACACCGGTCTACCTCAACGGTTCCATACCGGAAGCAACCAATCTGATTATTGATCTGAGAGAAAATTACGACATATTCTGCTCTATGGTAGTTTACCCCGTGGTTCCTAAAGGCATCATCATTCTGCGACTGATACCTACTGCGGTTCATACCCTTGAAGATGTTAAATATACCATCGAAGCCTTCAAGAAAATCAAAGTAAACCTCCTGGCAGGAAAGTATAATGCAGATAAGATTGTACCGGTATCCTGATAAGTCTGTTCAAACGATAATCGAATGAATGAACCGTTGATGAAAAGCATAATAGTTGGTTTCGCTTTTCATCACACAAGTTTTATCAAAGACCTTGAAATTAAACTCATTGTAACCTTGAGATAAGAAACTTAGTAAAAAGTGCATTAACCAATTAATTAATTAAACAAAATCATGATGAAAAAAAAGTCAGTAAAGAAGACTGCTTCAAAAGCGAAGTCAGCTTCTGCAAAGAAAGCAGCTCCTAAGAAGAAAGCTGCTAAGAAGGCTGCTCCTAAGAAAAAGGCTGCTGCTAAGAAAGCTGCTAAGAAAGCTGCTCCTAAGAAGAAGGCTGCAGCCAAAAAAGCCGCAACTAAGAAGAAAGCTGCTCCTAAGAAGAAGGCTGCTAAGAAAAAAGCTGCAAAGAAAGTGATGTCAGCTAAGAAAGCCGCTCCTAAGAAGAAAGCTGCTCCTAAGAAGAAGGCTGCTAAGAAAGCCGCTCCTAAGAAGAAAGCTGCTCCTAAGAAGAAGGCTGCTGCTAAGAAAGCAGCTCCTAAGAAGAAAGCTGCTACCAAGAAGAAAGCAGCTCCTAAGAAGAAAGCTGCTGCTAAGAAGAAAGCTACTAAGAAGTAATCTTCTTCCAAACTTCAAAAAGGCCTCCTCTGGGGGCCTTTTTGTTTTCTTGCCAGGTTGGCCCGAACAATTGCCATTTTTACTATTTTCGCTTGTACTTTCACCCAACAGATCGTTTTTCATTATGTCCGATTCCCCCACACAGATTTTACAAAAGTATTGGGGCTACAGCAGGTTCAGGGCTCTTCAGGAAGACATCATTCAGTCGGTACTGGATGGAAATGATACCCTGGCATTGCTGCCAACCGGAGGCGGTAAATCCATCTGTTTTCAGGTTCCTGCCCTCATCAGAGAAGGTGTCTGTATTGTTGTTTCACCACTGATTGCCCTGATGAAGGATCAGGTCGAGAATCTCAGGAAACGAAATATAAGGGCCACAGCCATTTATTCCGGCATGAGCCGTGATGAAGTATCAATAGCTCTCGATAATTGCCTTTACGGCGATTACAAGTTCCTTTATCTGTCTCCCGAAAGGCTGCTTTCAGAAACAGTCTGCGATTATATTTCCAAAATGAAGGTTTCTATCTGGGCCATTGATGAAGCCCATTGTATTTCACAATGGGGTTATGACTTCCGACCGCCTTATCTTCAGATCTCAGAAATAAGAGAACTGCATCCTTCCGTACCGGTACTGGCACTTACTGCAACAGCCACTCCTGAAGTGAGAGATGATATCATGAACCGGCTTGGGTTCAAACGACACTGTTTTTTTCAAAAATCCTTTGAAAGAAAGAACCTGTCATATCTGGTGTACCATAGTGAAGATAAACAATCACGGTTGCTTGAAATTCTATCCGGTGTACCCGGAACAGGAATCGTTTACGTCAGAAACCGGAAGCGGACCAGGGAATATGCCGAGTTTCTGAAAAGCAGGAATATTTCAGCCGACTTTTACCATGCAGGTCTCACTTCTCAACTCAGAGATCAAAGGCAGGATGACTGGAAGAGCGGCAAAACCAGAGTGATGGTTTGCACCAATGCATTCGGAATGGGCATCGACAAACCAGATGTCAGAGTGGTGGTGCATATGGATCTGCCCGACACCCTTGAAGCCTATTATCAGGAAGCGGGAAGAGCAGGCAGAGATGAAAAAGCTGCCTTTGCGGTAGTGCTTTACAACAAAGGCGATATTCAGGAGCTGGTTGCCAGGCAAAAAACTTCCTTCCCTCCCATTGCTGAAATTAAGACCATCTATCAGGCATTGGCCAATTACCTGCAGGTTCCGGTGGATGCCGGAATGGGAGTCAGTTACGATTTTGAGATCACCCGGTTTATAGCCAACTATAATCTGCATCCGCTGACAGCGATGGCAGCTATGAAATTACTGGAGAATGAAGGGTTGATCGCGCTTTCCGATCAGGTGTTTCTTCCTTCCAGAATCCACATTAGAATCAGTAATCAGGAGCTGTATGAATTTCAGGTTAAAAATCCGAAATACGACCTGCTGATCAAATCAGTGCTGCGGTCCAGCGCCGGGGTATTTGATGATTTTGTGAAGATCAGCGAACCGGAACTGGCAACCCGGAACAAACTGACCTACGACGAAGTTGTTGCCATGCTCAAATTTATGTCGCGAACCGGAATCATCGATTACGAACCCCGGAAAGATGTTCCTCAGGTTACGTTTCTGACTCCCAGAGAAGATGTGAATTATCTCTCTCTGAACACGGTCAAATACCGGGAAAGAAAAGAGCGATTCATTAAAAAGTCAGAGGCGGTAAAAAGCTACATCCTTTCAAATCATCTCTGCCGCAGCCAGATACTGCTTGGTTATTTTGGAGAAAACAGCGCAGTGAGATGCGGTAGTTGCGATTATTGCAGAAAGCTCAATAAGATCGGACTGAATGAGATGGAAATATCAGCCATCAGTGAAATAATCATGAACGAGCTTGCAAAAGGTCCAGCTGCTTTGGAACATCTGATCAAAATCATCAAAAAGGGAAACAAGCCATTAGTACTGGAACTGATTCAATGGATGATCGATCAGGGTAATGTCATCTACAACCCTGAAGGCAAGCTTCAAAAAGTGAATTAAGTTTATGAAGCTGTCACGTGAATTTTACCTTAACCATAATGTAAATCAGGTAGCACAGGCGCTCCTCGGGAAAGTACTGGTGACCCGGATTAACGGCAAAATAACCTCAGGGATCATATCTGAAACTGAGGCCTATGCCGGTGTCACCGATAAGGCTTCACATGCATATGGGGGCAGACTCACCCGTCGTACTGAAACCATGTACCAAATCGGAGGAACCGCTTATATTTATCTCTGTTATGGCATTCATTCATTGTTTAATGTAGTTACTGCAAGAGAAGGAATTCCGCATGCTGTGCTGATAAGATCAGTGATTCCTTATCAGGGAATTGAACAGATGATGAGGCGAAGAAGCCTTGCATCACCGGGATATCAGGGTTTTACCGGTCCGGGAAAAGTGGCTGAAGCTCTTGGACTGCACTTCTCCATGTCGGGCACTGACCTGACCGGGAATAAGATATGGCTCGAAGATGAACAAATAAAAGTACCATCTGAATCCATATCAGCCTCTCCCAGGATCGGAATTGCATATGCCGCTGAACATGCACTGTTCCCCTGGAGATATCAAATAGAAAATATTGATAATTTTACGGAATGGAAATTTTTGAAATAGGATTCCTTTCTGTACGGCTGCTTGACATCATTGATATCCTACTTGTAGCTTTCCTGCTCTATAAACTTTACGAGTTACTCAAAGGTGGCGTAGCCATGAATATTTTTCTTGGGCTGGTGGCTATTTACCTGCTGTGGTGGCTTTGCGTCAAGGTACTTGACATGCAACTGATAGGAGCCTTACTGGGTCAGTTTATTGGAGTTGGTGTCATAGCACTGATTATCGTTTTTCAACAGGAAGTCAGGCGTTTTTTGATTCTGCTCGGGACTAACAGCCTGATTGCAAACAGCAGTCTGACCAGAAAACTTTTTAACTGGAATTTTCAGTTTCAGAAACAGATTGTTCTCGACGTTTCTCCCATTGTTAAAGCGTGCGCCAATATGTCGAAGACCAAAACCGGGGCATTAATTGTGCTGGCCAGAAATTCAGACCTGAAGTTCTACGCTACTACCGGGGATTTAATGGATGCTGATGTTTCCAAAAGGTTGATTGAAAGTATCTTTTTCAAGAACAGTCCCATGCATGACGGTGCCATTATCATTTCAGATAATAAAATCAAGGCTGCCAGGTGTGTTCTGCCGGTTACCGACAACACCGAGATACCGGCTCATTTCGGAATGCGTCACAGAGCTGCATTAGGTATATCGGAACAAAGTGATGCGATTGCCATTATTGTTTCAGAAGAAACCGGAACCATTTCTGTAGCCCGCGATGGTGAACTGAATGCCGATGTCACCCCTGATGAACTGGAAGCCATTTTGAAAAAGGAGATGTGAAGTCTCATTTTGCAGGCCGCAAAGACGGATTCAGGGCATAGGCTTTCTCCAGGTAAAGTCCTGCATTTTGCTGATCACCTTTGAATCCGTAGGTCAGACCCAGAAAATAATACGACTGGGCATTATTGGGGTCGTACTTTACGGATAACAACAAACTCTGAATAGCAGCATCATATTGTTTAAGCATACCGTAAGCGCTTCCGGTATTCATGTGGGCTTCAGCATAGGAAGGGTTAAGCCTGGTGGCTTCCATGAAATATTTTAAGGACTCTTCATGACGTCCTGCGGTGAAATAGATGGTACCGATATTGTTTTGAACAGTGGGGTTGCCGGGGTTGATGGCCAGCGACTGATTGTAGCAGATCAGAGCGCTGTCAAGATTATTCAGCTTGTAGTAAGCAACCCCCATTTGGGTATAAGCATCCGCAAACCGGGGATAAATTTCAACTGATCTTTTAAGCGACGCAATTCCTTTATAGAGGGTGGCTCTCTTTACTTCTTCACTTTGACCCTCCCAGGCTTCCGGCTTGACCAGGTAATTCCCCAAATAATAATGAGTTCTGGTACTGTTTGGGGAGTTGAGAACATCGGTACTGTAAAGTGTATAATTGTCTTTCCATACTCCGTTTCTGGCCGTCAGTTTAACGCTGTATGCCAAAAACAGAATCAAAAACAATCCTGATAAAACCGGCGCAGATTTCAGCTGGTCCATCAGCTTTCCTGAAGCAGACTGCCATTCAATCTTCCCTGCTTTAATCAGCATAAATGCAACCGCCATGCTGTATGCAAGAGATGGGGTATACAATAGCCTTTCTGCGAATCCGGTTCCTATAATCATAAAGATATTGGATGAAACCGAAATGGTAATCAGATAAAACAAAATGAAGAAAGAAATAATATCTTTTTTGCTGAATCTGAGAATGGCATAAATAAGCAGTCCGGTGTGAATTAAGGCTGATAAAATGAATTTCCAGTTACCGGTACCAATTAAGGGTATCTGATTGTAAGAATGGTCGAATGCAAGAGGATGAGGTAAAACAAGTTTGATGAGATAAAGTCCAAGAACATAGACAGCGTTGGCGAAACGAATCAAAGGATTTTCAGCAGCCATCAAATGATTGTCAGCCACCGATACTGATTCCGACATGATTCCTTCCAAAACCTGTGCCCTGATCAGCAAAAAAGCTGCCGCAGCAACCATGAACGGAGCTGATGATTTGAGTAACCTGATCCCGGCTGATCCGGTAAAAAACCATCCTGCCACCGGAAAGATGGCCAGAAAAGTGATGGATGACTCTTTTGACAGAAGAGCAATAAAAAAGCAACTGACAGCGGTAATCAGGTGGAGTTGTTTTCCATCCCTTAGATAAGCCATCCATCTGTCGAGAGCTGCGATTCCAAAAAGAAAGGCAAGAATTTCATCACGGCTTTTGATGCTGGCTACCACTTCGGTATGTACCGGATGTGCGACAAAAAACATGGCAGCCAAAAAGGAAAACAGCAGATGGCCGTTGCTGATCTTCATCATCAGACCAAAAAGCACAAATCCCGTTAAGGCAAACAACAACACGTTGATCAGGTGACCCGGGAATGGATCATTGGGACTCATCTCCCACTCCATTGCAAACATGGCCTTTGATAGTGGCCGGTAAAGATTATCATCCGTAAAGAAATAACCGTACCGGTAACTGGTACTAAAGATTTCCGGAATGGCGGCAACACCTTGTTTGGTCAGGCGGTTTTCCAGAATAACCGAATAATCATCCAGCGTAAAACCATGATTGAGTGTGTTGAAATACAAAATGAACCCCGCAAGGGCAACGATTAATCCGGGCATCAGGATGGCAACTGATGCCGGCTGCCGGTTTACCACCAGAGGTTTCTTTTGGTCTGTAACCTGTTTATCTTTTCTTGACGGTTTTTTCAATTGCATGTTTCAATCGGAAATTAATTGACTACTGCGGTGGTTTCAGTGCTGTCCGATTCAAATGACCTGATCAGTTCTTCCGGCGTTTTGCCCAGATTTTCGAGAGAAAACAATACATCAGCCGCCATGGGATGATCGGGATACTTTTTCAGAAATTCCTCATAGTACGGTTTTGCTTTCATGGGGTCGCCGGCCTGATTTTCATAAATGAAACCCTGCAGGAAAACGGCTACTGCCGCATGACGGTGATCAGGGTAATCTTTAGCCAGCTTACCAAACAATTGAACGGCCGTATGAATTTCGTTGGTCTTGGCGGAAAGATCAGCTGCTTTGAACAGGTATAACGGACTCATGGTATCAGCCGGAAATTTCTCAATGTAAGAAAGATAAAGTGCGGTCATATCCTTCGCTTTCTGAGCATCAGGAACCATGATTGAGTCGTTTAACAATTCCTTTTCAGAGGAAGCGATCTGATCACGGAGTTTCTGATCTGCAGAGGTACAGGCCGATATGGTTAAAACTAAAACAAGAATTGCAATAAATCCGGCTGGAGTGTTTTTCATAAGGTTATTGAGTTGATTGAATACATGTGAATTATTTAAAATGGCGATCCCGGTTCTTTCGACATATGATTAAAAACCAGTTTGTCGGTAAGAGAAGGAAACCACTTATTGAGGAATACGGTAAGCTTGCCGTTGGCTGTTAAAACAAGATCTCGTTTTCGGTTCACTACTGCCTGATAAATGTGATCCGCAACCGCTTCAGCAGTCATCATTCCGGACTCATCCCTGGGAGATTCACCCTGAGGTTTACCGTTGGGTCCCAGAGATGATTTTCTGATGGAAGAAGCTGTAAACCCGGGGCAAGCTACCAGTACATGAAGTCCCTTTCGGATATTCTCGGTTCGAACCGACGAAAGAAAACCCTCCATGGCATATTTCGATGCGGAATAAGCGCACCGGCCGGGCAGTCCAACCTTCCCGGCGATGGATGAGATTCCAACCACAGAACCTTTGCTTTTCAAAAGGTGAGGAAGAGATAGCTTCGTCATATAAACGGTACCCCAGAAATTGATGGCCATCAACTGCTCGATTACGGAAATATCGGTTTCCTCCAGAATGCCCCGCATGGATATTCCGGCATTGTTGATTAACACATCTATGGAACCAAATCGCCTTAAAGTTTCAGCAACTACGGCTTCGCAATCTGTCCACTTGCTTACATCGGAAACCAAGCTGAGACAACCGGCACCAGTCTGTTGAATTTGGTCAGAAGTATTATTCAGCCTGGATGGGTCTCTTCCGGTAATGACCACATTGAATCCCATCTGTGCAAACTTAACGGCAAGGGCTTTGCCAATTCCCGAAGATCCACCTGTAATGACAACCGTTTTTCCTTTCAAAGCCGCTGGGTATTAATTCACAAATTTAGTAAAATAGGTTACTTTCGCATCTATGAGAATGATCGAAGTGCAGTCACCGGCGGATGTCAGGAAATTTCTTGAACTACCGGTTGCCATTTACAGTAAAGACCGGGAATGGATACGTCCACTCGATAAGGATGTTGAACAGGTTTTTGATCCCCAAAAAAACAAAACCTTCCGACACGGAGAGGCCTGCAGATGGCTGCTTGATGATGGTACTGGCAAAATTATCGGGAGAGTTGCGGCATTCATCAATCGTAAAACCTCCGGTAAAAACGAACAGCAGACAGGTGGAATTGGGTTTTTCGAATGTGTGAACGACCAGAGTGCGGCGAACCTGATGTTCTCCCATTGTATGAAATGGTTGCAGGAAAGAGGCATGGAAGCTATGGACGGCCCGATTAATTTCGGGGAACGTGACAGGTGGTGGGGGCTTCTGGTTGAGGGATTTTACGAACCTGTCTACTGCATGAATTACAACCCGCCTTACTACCGGGAGTTGTTTGAGAATTTTGGATTTAAAACCTACTTTGAGCAGTACTGCTATTCTCTGAATCCTAACGATTCGATTGATGACAAATTTGAGGAAGCTTACCACAGGCTGAAGGCTTCGGGAGAGTACAGGGCAGAACACATCCGGAAGAACAATCTCGAAAAGTATGCCATGGATTTCACCACCATTTACAATAAAGCATGGGCAAAGCATGGCGGCGGAAAAGATATTACCTATGAACAGTCACTGAATATTTTCAAAAAAATGAAGCCGGTGATGGAGGAGGAACTGGTGTGGTTTGCCTATTACAAAAATGAACCGGTAGGTGCCTGGCTCAATCTGCCTGAACTGAACCAGTATTTCAAGCATATGAACGGTAAATTCGGGCTGCTTCAGAAACTGCATTTTCTTTATCTGAAAATGACTGGTTCCTGCAATAAGTTTTATGGGATTGTATTTGGAGTGGTTCCTGAACACCAGGGTAAAGGTGTGGATGGTTTGATGATATGGGAAGGAGCACAAAAGATCAGAAGTCTGAAGAAATATACCTTCATGGAACTGCAATGGATCGGTGACTTTAATCCAAAAATGATTTCGATTGCCAGGGCTCTCGGAACAGAAAAATGCCGCACATTAATTACTTACAGGTATTTGTTTGATCAAAACAAGCCTTTCAAAAGGTATAAAATACTGTAATTTTCCATCTAGTTTATTGATTTTCTGTTAATTATATTAATTGTTAATAAAATATAAAATACCTTATTGAAAACTTAAGGGATGTTCCTATTTTTGCAGCCTCATTTGGCCGACCATCGTAGCCAGATGAATTGATTCCGTAGCTCAGTTGGTAGAGCATTACACTTTTAATGTAGTGGTCCTGGGTTCGAGTCCCAGCGGGATCACATAAAAAAATAAACCCTCTGATAATCAGGGGGTTTTTTGTTTTATATTATCACGTCAATTGGACTGACAATAAAAAATGCCACTATATCCGGTAACCTTTCCAATTTTCACTTCGAACTCTTACTGGAAAATAATCTTTAGTATGTCAATCAGGTGTCCCTGATTATCCAAACGATAAACGAATTACAAACCTGCCCCGATCCACCTGTTTAAGTCCACATAAATCGATTGCTCTGCACATTTACTCAAACTCCAACTAAACCAATGACTATTATCGGTTTACATTATGCTATCGAATTTGCAAAATATTTATGACTGTTTTAAATATCGGTCTTTTTACTAAACCAAAGCAAATAAAAAATGGAAGTAATTCATTACGGAATTCATACCTTCTTTAAAATATCTATCTTTATAAAGCGAAAAAAAATTCATCTATGTATATCTCAAAACAAGAACTTCGGACTAAGGCGATTTCATTTTTAAAAACCTGTTATGATGAAATGGAAATACCGGAGAAGCTCGCTGGACGAATAGAGGAGATAACAAAAGAAATTGAGAACACCGGAACCTATTTTCATACCACCGATGAATTGACGCATGGAGCCCGCATGGCTTGGAGAAACAGCAACCGTTGTATCGGCAGACTTTACTGGAAAACGCTGAAAGTAATCGACGCACGTCACCTCGACGAAGACGAAGAAATTTTAAATGCCTTGCAGGAACACATCGAGTTTGCATTCAATAAAGGCAACATTCGATCGACCATCACCATATTCAGACAGCAAATGCCCAACGAAGAACTTGGTCCCAGAATCCTCAATCATCAGTTAGTTCGCTTTGCAGGTCACAAACAGCCGGATGGTAACATTATTGGCGATCCTTCGGAAGTTGAATTTACCCAATGGTGCAGGGAAAAAGGGCATTCATTCGAACAAAAGGCTTTTGAATTGTTGCCACACGCCATTCAATGGCCCAACAGGGAAGCCACTATGAAAATGCCCTCCGTTCCCGAGGGCATCTTCATCCCAATCGTGCATCCGGAGTTTGAGTGGTTTAAAGAACTTAATCTATTTTGGTATGGCGTCCCCATCATTTCCGAAATGATGCTTGAAATAGGTGGCATACGTTATACGGCGGCACCGTTCAATGGGTGGTATATGGCCACTGAAATTGGATCGCGGAATTTTGGCGATATCAACCGATACAATTTGATGCCTTTAGTTGCACAGAAAATTGGATTAGATACCAAAAATGATAAAACACTCTGGAAAGACCGTGCACTGGTTGAACTCAACCGGGCAGTTATATTTTCTTATGAAAAAGCCGGTGTAACACTTTCCAATCATCACGAAAGTGCCGAGCAATTCATTCATTTTGAATCAACCGAAGAGCGAAAGGGCCGCCCCGTAACAGCCGATTGGATTTGGATTGTTCCCCCGATGAGTGGTTCCGCAATGGAAGTTTTTCACCGGAATTATGATAATACGGTGGTGACTCCTAACTTCTTTTATCAAGAACCTTTAGTAGGCAAGCTCAAACAACCATCAGTACCAGGTTGCCCTTTTCACAGCAAATCGCTGGACAAGCATTAAATCATCAAAAAAGTTCGGCAATCATACAACGGATACTCCCGCCACCAATTTGTTCAATAACGGCAATGTCGAAGGTCAATAGATTAGTGTGACGCTCCAATACAGAAATCTGTTCTGCCGTTAAACTTTTCCATGCGGCTTTTGAACATACGGTGTAAGGAATTCCTTGATTGTTTTTGAGCTGAAGCATATTGCCACAAAACGACTCAACTTGTTCAAATGAAAGCCGCACAATATCTTTTTTCGATTCCGCCAATCGATTCATTATTTTCTTTCTTTCGTTTATGTCGATGATGCCCTCATCATATATCACGGCATAATCGTTTCCAATATGAAGAATCACATTGGTATGATAGAAGGGTCTGCCTTGGGGATCATAGCATGAAAAACTGTTCGGATGGTAACTCAATTGGTGGCAAATCGATTCGAAGAGTTTCTGATCCGTTCTTGGACTTAGAGAGGCATACGCACTTTGAGTTGAATGATCGAATATGATGCTGCCTGTTCCCTCCAAAAAAGTACCGGTATTTTCCAATGGAGAGAGATCGATGCAATGACGACTGTTACACTGGTTTTTGATGTGTACAATGGCTGCTTCACTGCGTTCTCTTCGACGGTTGGAGGCATACATGGGGTATAACACAAGGGTGCCGTCGTGGTGCGAACTGAACCAATTATTCGGGAAAACAGCATCCGGAGCTTCAGCATCTTCTGATTCGAAAACAATTACATCAATCCCTTTGGAAACAAGTTGATTAACAGCATTAGTGAACTCTTTGATGGCTGAAAGATGAATATCGGACATCGATGGCTTATTTTTTTGAAAAGTATTGGTTTCGGCTGTTTGACGATTAAAGCCAAAATGCTTGGGCTTTACCATAAAAACCATAGAGGCCAACCGGGCGGCAGCTAAACTGTCTGGATTCATAGCGCGAAAGGTATTAAATTTTGACAAGACATTGATTTTATATTGAAAAAATGAATGTCAATCTTCAGTTAAAAACATGTGATTATGGAAACAATACCACGATAGTTTATGATGTTTCTTTTATGAGATACATTAATTGTGCTCCGATCACTATTCCTATATTTCCTGTCGTTCCAGTTCTAAAGTAAAACCTATTTAGATTATCAAGCCAGACCTACAAAAATCAGGTCATTTACCTTTGGTGGTGAGGATGTAGAGCAACAGTTATCAGGCCTATAAACTCTTAATTGCCAGCAATCGTCATTTGTCAACCTATTGTAATAAAATAACATCCCTTAGATGTATAAGTTATTGAATATCTGTATTTATTCGAGTCGCGGAGGACTCACAGAAGTTACTGCTAAACATGAAGCTTTTCAGTATTTTTTTGAAGAAATCTGTTAGTCGGGCATATTTCTGCTGAAACAACAGCCTCCGATAAGTATCCCTGAGTAAATTCAGGATTAACATCCTGCAGCATTTTAATAGGGATTCGGACCCGGAAACTCGTTCAAATTGCACCGGTTCCATTTGGCATACCGTTCTTAAATCTGTAGTTTCTGAAAATTTAACTGCCTGTAAAGGTATACCTTCTGTATTTTTCGGAAGAACCTGATGCTCTTCTCCCCTATTTGAAAATATTACTTTTTACATTTGCCCTTCCCCGCAACTGAGGGACTAAATTTAAAAGGAGGAGCAATGTCAGACGATTTGACTAAAGCCGTTATCAAGGCGCTTGAAAAGAATCACAGGAACGGTCCTATCACAGCCCGCAACCTGGCAAACATTTACAAAAGCATTATTGAAGGAAATCGCAGCATGAACGCAGACCAGATAGCAGCCCTGATCAATGAGGCTGATCTGAAAAGCGATCAGGATGATGACGCGGGTGACGAATAATCACTTTGATTTCTTGAGCTTGTCGGCAAATGCCTTCTTGAATTTATCCAGTTTTGGACGAATGACAAAGGCGCAGTAGGGTTCATGGCCATTCAGGTTAAAATAATCCTGATGGTAACTTTCTGCTATATAGAACTGTAAAGCAGGACTGATTTCAGTAACAATTGGATCGGGAAATACTTTCTTTGAATTCAGCTCGTCTTTGTAAGAGCGTGCTGCATTTTCCTGTTGTGAATTGTGGTAAAAAATGACCGACCTGTATTGGGTTCCCACATCATTTCCCTGCCGGTTCAGGGTAGTTGGGTCGTGACTCGACCAGAACGCTTCCAGTAATTCTTCAAAGGTAATGACAGCAGGGTCGTATTGAATCTGTATGACTTCAGCATGACCTGTAGTTCCAGTGCAAACCTCTTTATAGGTGGGGTTTTCGGTTTGACCACCCATATATCCTGACTCGGCAGAAATAACGCCTTCCAGCGATTCAAAGACGGCTTCGGTGCACCAAAAACACCCGTTTCCAAATGTGGCAATATCAGTTTTCATGATCGATGAATCAGGTAGAGTTTCTTGAATATGCGGCGGGATTTTCGGCTGACCCATTCCGGAGCATGCCTGAACCAAAACAGTTAACAGTGCAAAGATTGTCAATTCCTGCCGACACATGCCTTTATCAATTAATTGAACATTAAAATAACAGAAATTTCATAGTTTTGTTTTAAAGGTAAATGAATAGTTCCGTTAAACTCAAGAAACCCATCAAACACGCAAATACATAAATACCTTGAAAGAAAGGCTTGTTTCATCAACCGTACTGACCGAAGAACAGGCATCAAAAATAACAGGAGAGATCACCTCCTATTTCAAGGAAAAATCACCTTCGGTTTTTCACAAAAGAATTGATGACATGGTTGCCGGGAAAACGCTTGAAAACAGCTTCATGGACGAGCTTGATGAAATAGGCAAAAATGTCAGGGAACGTGCTAATGATCCGGCCACCGATCTGAAGTCAGCATTTGATAAGGCTTTTAAAAACAAGGAGCAATAAAAAAATCCGGACTGAACAGTCCGGATTTTTTTATTTACATTCAATTGTCAGAATTTGTATGCCAAACCAATTCCCAGTACTTCTTTGAATTGTGTTCGGGGACCGGATTCATCAATGATGCCGTCATCATTTTTGTCTATGTTGATGATGGTGTTGTCATCATAAATCAACTGAGTTGACAAGGTGGCCGTAATGTACTTGTTCACTTTCATGGAAAAGGCCGTTTCCCAATTGACATCTACATTTTGCGGCTCATCAATATAATTACTGAACAGCTCCAGTTTGGTTGAGAAATTCACATTCTCAAGAATGTCCTTTTTGTATTCCGCTTTGAGAAACGCTCCAAACTCATAGCGCAGATTTTCTCCGTCACTGATTTTATTTCCCAGCAGATCGAACTGAGCAGGATCCACACCAAAAGCACCGGCATCAGCCAGATTCTGATCATTCACCAGAATGATCCTGCCTGTTAAGGGAGCAACAAGCATGGTAAATGCATCACTTGGTTTGTAGTCCATACCCAGGGCTAAAGTAATATAGGCCGGGGCCATGAAATTGGATATTTCAACTGAATCATTTGGGTAATTGTATCCTGCTGTGAACTGACTCTTGAACCCTAACAATGCAGAATAATACCAATGTTTGAATGCATACCGGCCATATTTGGTGGACAAATCTATTTTATCATCACTTTTAATCGGTGACTCATCACCTTTCTGAGTCAACCCGTATGCGAGGTCAATCATATTGTCCCAGGTATTTTTACCATCATTATAATTGGCTGCATACTTGAACATGGCCATTCCTGCAAATGAATTCTCACCACCTGCAGCCCAGTTACTGAGGTTGACCTGAGTAAAATTAATTCCGACCAGTCCAGATCTTTTCCAGGAAGTATCTACCGGTGCTGCGTCCTGTGCAAGTGAAGGAACTGCAAGGAGAATGGCAATTGCTGCAATAAGATTTCTCTTCATAATATTAGTTTGATGTTAACATTTAAATTTATGTATGTTACTTTTTAAGTAAATCACGAATTTCGGTTAAAAGCTCTTCTTCAGATGACGGTCCGGGAGGTGGAGGCGCCGGCTCTTCCTTCTTCATGGTATTGATACCCTTAATCACGAGGAATACCGCAAAGGCAACTATAATGAAATCGATCAGATTGGTGATGAAAGCACCGTACTTGATTGATACTTCCGCCACCGCCGGAATGAGCGTACCGGCAGCATCCTTTGATTCTTCAACTGCCTGCTGTAAAATCAGTTTTTTGTCACTGAAATCAACACCCCCTGTGAGCATTCCAACAAGGGGCATGACGATTCCGTCAACAAATGAGGTGACAATTTTCCCAAAGGCGGCACCCATGACAAAAGCAACGGCAACATCGACCAGATTGCCTCTCATGGCGAAATCCTTAAACTCTTTTACAAATCCCATAACATTGATTATTAATTAAAAACACTTATGCTAAATGACCTGACTTGCAGGATCATTCAGGCAAATCTAAATAAATTAAACCTGATTTATCAATTCTACTAAAAATGAAAAAAAATAATCTTCTAATGACTTTCAAACTGGGTTTTGAACAAATTCATATAGTGTCCTCCATTTTTGATGAGTACCTGGTGTGGTCCGGATTCCAGAATCTTCCCATGATCGAGAACAATTATTTTGTCGGCGTTGAGCACTGTTGCCAAACGGTGGGCAATTACGATCGAAGACCTGCCTTTGGTTAAAATTTCGGTGGCACGAGTTATTAACTCCTCACTTTCCGTATCGATGGATGATGTAGCTTCGTCAAGAATCAGAATGGCGGGATCGGTTACATAAGCTCTGATGAACGAAATCAATTGGCGCTGCCCCATTGATAACAAATTCCCGCGTTCACCAACATGATAATCGAAAGCGCCGGGAAGTTTATTGATAAAGTCCATGGCGCCTATCATTTCAGCAGCCTTCGTCACTTTTTCTCTTGTAATGGAGGTATCTCCCAGGACGATATTGTTGTAAATGGTATCTGAAAAAAGAAATACATCCTGTAAAACAACAGCAATGTGTTTTCTGAGAGAAGTTGAATCGTAATCCCTTAAACTGATTCCGTCAATGAGGATATCACCCTTGTTATGTTCATAAAAGCGGTTGATGAGATTGATGACAGATGTTTTACCGGAACCGGTTGAGCCCACCAGCGCGATGGTTTCATCAGAACGCAGGCCAAACGACACACCCTTCAATACCCAATCCTCATCCTTATAAGCAAACCAAACATCCCTGAACTCAACCGCGCCTTTGGGTCTGGATTTAACCATTATATCTCCATGGGGAACCGTTTGCAAGGGCGTATCAAAGACCTTAAATATACGTTCAGAGCTTACCACTCCCATTTGAAGCGTATTAAACTTATCGGCAAGCTCCCGGATGGGACGGAACAGGAGATTGATATACATGATGAAAGCCACCAGAGTACCAAACGTAGTTTTACCTTCAATGACATCCCCTGCTCCCCACCAGATTAAGAGCCCGATGGATATGGCTGACAAAATCTCAACAACCGGAAAAAATATACTGTAATACCACACAGAACGGATGTTGGCATCCCGGTGAGCAAGGTTTATCTCATCGAAATTTTTCATTTCTCGCTGCTCACGGTTGAACATCTGCACAATTTTCATTCCGGTAATGTGCTCCTGAACAAAGTTATTTAAGGCGGCCACCTGAGTTCTGACATCATTAAAGGAACTCTTGATTTTGTTCTTAAAAACATTGGTGGCAATCATCAATAACGGAATCGTGCTCAAACTCCACAACGTAAGTTGCCAGTCGATGTAGAACATGTAACCGATAATAACCGTCAGCTGAACAATATCACCAACAATGATGATGATACCGTCGGAGAACACATCCGCAACTGTTTCCATGTCGGAAACGGCTCTGGTAACGGAGGTTCCGACAGGTGTATGATCAAACCAAATTATGGGAAACGACAACATCCGGTTAAACAACTGAATTCTCATATCCCGGATCACCAGTTGTCCGAGTTTCCCCGACATATAAGCCTGGAGAAATTGTATCACCGACTGCACCATCAGAACAAAAATCATGGCGATGGTGATTTGCATCAATCCCTGGTAATTGGCATGGATGATATGGTCATCAAGGGCCAGTTGAGTCAGCCAGGGACGAACAGGACCAAGAGCAGCCAGTAAAAGGGTAAGTAATACTGTGAGATAAAAGATGCCTTTATAAGGGCCTACGAAAGTGAAAATCCTTCGCATGACCGGAAAGTCGAAAGCATTTCCTGATCTTTTCTCTTGATCGATCATACCGGAAATTTTAACGGAGCAGGAGTTTCAATAAAAGGATATTCAATACAGGTCAGGAACAATCCGGATGCCGGAGCGGCTGTTCCAGCGGCAGAACGGTCATGAGCCAAAATGACTGATGAAATTTCATGTGGTTCTATTCTTCCATGCCCAACTTTCAACAACGTTCCCGTCATGGCTCTGACCATCCCGCGAAGGAACCTGTTGGCCGTGACCCTGAAAACCAGAACACCTGAACGGATGGCCCATTCTGCATGGTATACCGTGCAAATAAAGTTTTTAGAAGCGGAATCCGATTTGCAGAAGGACAAAAAATCATGCTCACCCAACAGAAATTGACATGCCTGATTCATTTTTGCCATATCGGGTAATCTGTAGGAGAGCATCGAAAATTCATGGTAGAATGGATCGGGCCGGTCAGTAATAAAATACTCGTAAGTACGTTTGACTGCACTGTAACGGGCATGATGGTCCGGTTCGACCTCAAAAAGCTCTCTGACTGAAATATCATCGGGTAATACAGCATTAAAACCCATGATCAGCTTATCAACCGATTCAGCCGGAGTTTCACAGTCAAAATGAGCATAAAACATGCTGGCATGAACTCCGGTGTCGGTTCGTCCGCAACCGGTGGTCCGTATGTCCTGTCTGAGAACCGTTGAAACCGCCTGATTCAAAACCTGCTGCACAGTAAGGGCATTGTCCTGAATCTGCCATCCCGCATAGCGGGTTCCTTTAAATGAAAGTCGAATAAAATATCTGGCCAAAGGATCGTTTTGAAGCTGCAAATTTAGCAAGTTCGCACTGAACCGGTTCTTCACAAAATTTTCATAGTGAAAATCCTAATTTCGAGCCCGTTTTTAAAATTTCTTCTATGACCGATATCAGGGAAATCAACGAAAAGATCCAGCAGGAAAGCGCCTTTGTAGAACTTTTAAACCTGGAAATAGGCAAAAACATCATCGGACAGCGTTACATGCTGGAGCGACTGATGATTGGACTCTTATCTAACGGGCATTTGTTGCTTGAAGGGGTACCCGGACTTGCCAAAACACTGGCTATCAAATCACTGGCACAAGCGATCCACTCAAAATTCAGCCGAATTCAGTTTACGCCTGACCTGTTGCCGGCGGATTTGGTTGGAACCATGATTTACAATCAGAAAAAAGAAGAATTCACGGTCAGGAAAGGCCCCCTTTTCTCCAACTTCATTCTCGCCGATGAAATCAATCGTGCTCCTGCCAAAGTGCAGAGTGCGCTCCTGGAGGCAATGCAGGAACGTCAGGTAACAATTGGCGACGAAACCTTTCATCTGGAGGAGCCCTTTCTGGTTCTTGCCACACAAAATCCGATCGAACAGGAAGGAACGTATCCGCTGCCCGAAGCTCAACTTGACCGGTTCATGCTTAAAATCGTAATCGGTTATCCCAATAAAGAGGAAGAAAGGCTGATTATCCGGCAAAATCTGAGCGCTGAAACAACCAAAATCAACCCGGTTGTGAGTACCAATGAGATTCTGAAAGCCAGGAAAGTGGTTAAGGAAGTCTATATGGATGAGAAAATCGAAAAATATATTCTTGACATCGTTTTCTCTACCCGTTTCCCGTCAGAAAACAACCTGAATAAAATCAAACAGTTTATCAGTTACGGAGCATCTCCCAGGGCCAGCATCAATCTGGCGCTTGCCTCTAAAGCTTATGCCTTTATCAAGCGAAGGGGCTATGTGATTCCGGAAGATGTGAGAGCAGTTTGTCACGATATCCTGCGACACAGGATCGGTCTCACCTATGAAGCCGAAGCCGAGAATATCACTACCGATGAGGTGATTAATGAAATACTCAATGCCGTTGAGGTTCCATAATGATTCCAGTATCTTCATCCCCTAACCTGTTTTAAACTTTCTTCAAATTTTAATTTTGTCCTTGACGCGTGGAAACCACAGAGCTTTTAAAAAAAGTCAGGAAAATCGAGATTAAGACGCGAGGTCTCTCCAATCAGATTTTTTCAGGAGAGTATCACAGCGCTTTTAAGGGAAGAGGAATGGCCTTTTCTGAAGTAAGGGAATATATTCCGGGAGACGACATTCGAAACATCGACTGGAATGTGACGGCAAGATTCAACCACCCGTATGTGAAAATTTTTGAAGAAGAACGGGAGCTTACCGTCATGCTTCTTGTCGACATCAGTGCTTCGGGAGATTTTGGAACCAAAAAACAATTCAAGCGTGAACTGATCACTGAATTGTGCGCAGTGCTTTCCTTCAGTGCCATTCAGAACAATGATAAAATTGGCGTCATCTTTTTCTCGGATAAAATTGAAAAATTCATCCCACCCAAGAAAGGAAAATCCCACATTCTCAGAATCATTCGCGAGCTCATTAATTTCAAACCGGAAGGAAAAGGAACTGATATCGGACAGGCATTGCGTTATTTCACCAATATGATCAAAAAACGAAGTATCGCATTCCTGATTTCAGATTTTCAGTCTGAAGGGTATACCGATCCTCTTAAAGTGGCATCCCGAAAGCATGACCTGGTGGCGATCAGAATTTTTGATCAGCGGGAAGCGGAACTGCCGGATATTGGACTCGTCAGAATGCAGGACGCTGAAACCGGTCGTACCATGTGGATCGACACGTCCAAAAAATCTGTCAGAAACGATTACCGCAATCACTGGCAACTGACTCAAAAGGAAACTGATCAGATTTTTGCGCGCACCGGAGTCGACTCAGTGAAAATCGCTACTGATCAGAATTACATTCAGCCTCTGATCAATTTGTTTAAGAAAAGAGAGAAAAGGGCATGATGCGGCTTCAAATTATATCCGAACCCGGAAAAAAGCTGGTGTGGGCTTTTCTTTTTTCCTTTTTATGCAGCATTCCGACTGTTGCCCAGAATGTACAGGTTGAAGCCCGTACCGATACCACCAGCATTAAGATCGGTCAGCAGTTACTGCTTTTTCTTGAAGCGACCCATGATCAAAAAGATCAGGTCGTATTCCCATCGCTCCCCGATACCTTTTCACTGATGGAGGTAGTGAATAAGTCTTCTATTGACACTGTCAGCGTCAATAACAGCAGGATTACCCGACGTCAGACCTATCAGTTGACGTCCTTTGATTCAGGTTTCCATGTCATTCAGCCTTTCCAGTTCATTCAGCAAAAGCAGGGGTTAAATGATACATTGACAACACGGCCATTACTCATCACGGTGGCCGGACTTCAGGTAGATACGACCAAAGCGATCAGGGATCTGAAAGGTCAAATCTCCGTTCCTTATACCTGGCGAGACTTTATCCCCTGGATACTGGGTGCACTGGCTATTGCTGTATTGATTTTACTGATCAGAAAATATCTAAGGAACCGAAAGCCATCGGAAGTGCCGGTTAAACCTGTACCAGTCAGGCCGGCACATGAAATTGCTCTGGAAGCTCTTGCCGAGCTTGAATCGTTAAAGCTATGGCAAAACGGAAATCATAAAGCATACCATTCCGGCTTGTCCGATATCATCAGAACATTTATTGAGCACAGATGGCAGATACACGCTGTAGAAATGACCACGGATGAGATACTTAAAGTTCAACTGCTGTCAGGTCTTGAGCCATCCTCATATGAAGGTTTGAAATACCTGTTGACATTGTCTGATCAGGTAAAGTTTGCCAAAATGATTCCATTGGCGAATGAAAATGAACTTAGTATTCGCCATGCCTACCATTTCGTGAATGCCTGCAAACAATCACAAACTGAAAAGGAGGTCCAGGTATGATGGAAGGCATTGAGTTCGCAAATCCGGGCTTTCTTTACCTGCTGGTTTTGATTCCACTTCTGATCGGATTTCATTTTTTTCTTAAAAGAAAGAGACGGACAGATATTAAAGTTCCTGATTTGTCTCCATTCAAAGGATACAAACCTTCCATCCGGCAACGTTTCGGTTGGTTGCCGCTGGCTTTGAGAATGGCTGCCATTTCCTTGATCATCATCGCTCTGGCCCGACCCCGTTCTTCTTCGAAAGGAACAAATGTCACTTCAGAAGGAATCGCCATCATGATGGTGATGGATGTATCCAGCAGTATGCTTGCGGAAGATCTGAGACCCAACCGGATTGAGTCAGCAAAGCGGGTTGCTGCTGATTTCATCAAAGGGCGTCCGAATGATTTGATCGGACTGGTAGTTTTTTCCGGAGAAAGCTTTACTCAATGTCCGCTGACATCCGATCATTCCGTATTGCTGAATCTGATGGATGGTATCAAAAGTGGAATCATTGAAGACGGTACAGCCATCGGGGAAGGACTGGCCACTGCAGTCGCCCGGATCAAAGACAGTCCGGTAAAGAGCAAGGTAATCATTCTACTCACCGACGGAGTGAACAATTCGGGGTCAGTTGCTCCGGTCACGGCCGGTGATATTGCAAAAACATTTGGTATCAGGGTGTACACGATTGGTGTGGGCAGAAAAGGTATGGCCCCCTACCCCTTCAACACACCTTTCGGGATCAGGTATCAGAACATGGAGGTACAGATAGATGAGGAGGTACTCAGACAGATTTCTGATGCTTCCGATGCAAAATACTTCAGGGCAACCGATAACGCCAAACTTCGAACCATTTATCAGGAAATCGACCGTATGGAAAAAACCAAAGTGGAAGTTACAGAATTCAGACGTTACACTGAAGAATATTTCCCCTATGTGCTTTGGGCTGCAGCATTTTTTATCCTGGAGATTTTTCTCCGACTAACACTTTTAAGAACCCTCCCCTGAAATGTTCCGACTGGCACATATCGAATATTTATACCTGTACCTGCTGGTGCCTTTTTTCATTCTGGTTTTCATTCTGATGTGGAACAGAAAGAAAAAAGCGATCAGGCATTTTGGCGAAGTAAACCTGGTTTCCCGCCTGTTCGAAAATGTTTCAACCATTAAACCCATTGTCAAGTTCATACTCATGACACTGGCTTTATGCAGCCTGATTTTCGCTTTGGCAGGACCCCAGCTGGGCACTAAATTGCAGGAAGTTAAACGCGAAGGAGTTGATGTGGTCATCGCACTGGATGTATCCAACAGTATGAATGCTGAAGACATCCGTCCCTCAAGATTAAACAGAAGTAAACAAGCCATTTACAAACTTATTGATCAGCTGCAGGGCGATAGAATTGGTTTGATCGTTTTCGCCGGTCAGGCCTACGTTCAGCTGCCCATAACAACTGATTATGGTGCGGCCAAATTATTTCTTTCAACCATCAATACAAACATGGTTCCGACCCAGGGCACCGCTATCGGAACCGCCATCAGAAAAGGAATGGAAGCCATTGGCGATTCAGCACGCTCCAACAGTGCCATTATAGTGATAACCGACGGAGAAAATCATGAAGACGACGCGATTGAAGCGGCAAAAGAAGCAGTATCAAAAGGAATCACCGTACACACGATCGGCATGGGTTCACCGGAAGGATCTCCGATTCCGGTTTACAGAGGACAGACCCGTACAGGCTTTCTCACTGACAAGGATGGCAGTACAGTTGTTACCAGGCTGGATGATGCCATGCTGCAGCAAGTGGCTGACGCGGGCAAGGGAAAATATGTCAGGGCATCCAATTCCGATGACGGACTTGGCGTTATCATGAAAGAAATCAGCAACATGGAGAAAAAAGAATTCGCAAGCAAATTGTTTACTGATTACGAAGATCAGTTTCAGTACTTTCTTGCATTCACGCTTCTCCTGATGATAATAGAATTCATGATTTCCGAAAAAAGAAGTGAACTGATGCGCAAACTTGATCTCTTTGGAGAAAATAAAAGAAAGGAGAATACATGATCAAGCATCAAACTCTACATTCCTGTTTCAGCATCATCTTTATGTTTCTTTTGATTGCCTTCACCTCCGGTCAAAATGCTTTTGCTCAAGCTGAAAGAAAAGAAATCAGAAAAGGAAACAGTTTGTATGAAAACGGTAAATATGCCGATGCGGAAACGGAATACAGAAAGGCGCTGGATAAAAACAAAGCGTCTTTCCCGGGCAATTACAATCTCGGCGGAGCGCTATACCGTCAGCAAAAATATGATGACGCCATCAGAGAATACAAAGAATCCGTTTCCAAATCCAATGATAAAAGTGAACAGGCAAACGCCTATCACAACCTGGGCAATTCACTGATCAAGGCGCAACAGTATGGTGAAGCAGTGGATGCGTTCAAAAAATCCCTTAAATTAAAACCGGATGATGAAGATACCCGGTATAATCTCGCTTATGCTCAGGCTATGCTGAAAAACCAGCAGAAACAGCAGCAGCAGCAAGGGAATAATAAAAACGATCAAAAGGATCAAAAGGATCAAAAAGACCAGAACAAACAAAATCAGGATCAGAATAAAGAACAACAGGATCAGCAGCAACAGGCAGAAAACAAGGAACAGCAAAAACAGGAACAGCAACAGCAACAACGTCAGCAGCAGCAGCCCAAGATGTCGAAGGAAGATGCCGAACGATTGCTCAAAGCCCTCCAGAATGACGAAAAAAATCTTCAGGAAAAACTAACCAGAAAAGAAGGGCAGAAAATAAGAGTTGAAAAAGAATGGTAAAAAATGAGAAAAGTAACTGAGATGATACGGATCAGGCCATCTGCAGCTTTATTGCTGTTTTTGCTGTTGCCTTCATGGGTGTTATCGCAAACATTCAATGCAACAGTAAGCCGCAATCCTGTCGCAGTCAACGAGCAGTTTCAGTTGTCCTTTACCCTGAACGCCGCCGGATCTGCATTCAGGCCGCCCTCTCTTTCAGAGTTCATGGTACTTTCAGGGCCCAATCAGTCGACAAGCATGCAGTTCATCAACGGAGCCATGTCGCAGTCCATTACCTTCAGTTACATACTGCAACCCAAGAAAGAAGGCACCTTTAAAATTGATGCTGCATCGATTGAATCAGGAGGAAAGATTGTTCTGTCCAATACTATTTCGATCAGTGTGACAGCGGCCGGAAAAGGTTCAGCAAGCAACAGACAACAGGGACAGGATGATAAAACAAACATTTCAAACAACAATATTTTCATCAGGGTTTCTGTTGACAAAACAAACGTTTACCGTGGTGAAGGCATTGTTGCCACATACAAATTGTACACGAATGTGCAGGTAGTCAATTACAGCATTAATAAAGTCCCTGCTTTCAACGGTTTCTGGAGTCAGGACATTGAACTGCCCAACCAGTTGAGATTATATAATGAAGTATACAATGGAGTCAATTATCAGGTCGGAGAAATCAAGAAGGTAGTACTTTATCCTCAGCAAAGCGGACAACTGGTACTTGATCCGATGGAAGGAGAATGTATCGCCAGAATACAAGTCAAAAGAAACCGCTCCAACAATCCTTTCGATATTTTCAATGATCCCTTTTTCAACGATCCATTCTTTGGTTCCGGCGGTATCAGAGATGTAAAATTCGCCGTTAAAAGTGATCCGCTTCGTATCAACGTAAAAGAATTGCCTTCCCCGGCACCGGCATCTTTTAAAGGAACGGTCGGAAAATTTAAGATTGAAGGAACGTTCGATAAAACGGATATCAAAACTAACGACGCCGTCTCCTTCCGGATGAAACTGACAGGCAAAGGAAACATTAAACTTGCCGATGCCCCTGATTTTGAAGTATCGCAGGACATTGAAAAGTACGATCCGAAAATTTCCGATAACATTTCAATCGGAGCCGGTGGTGCCTCCGGTACCAGAACGTTTGAATATCTGCTGATTCCGCGACACCAGGGCTCATATGATATAGGTCCTGTTGAGTTTTCCTATTTCGATCTCGACAAAAAAGCATATGTCACGCTTAAAACGCCATCATACAAATTAAACGTTGAACGGGGAAAAGATGCCGGTGCGGCAGTGAGTGCCGGACCAAAATCCGATTTCAGGGTTATCGGTCGTGATATCCGGTTTATTAAAACTGCTCCGCCCGAATTTTCAGATGGATTCAACGGATTTTACGGATCACCGCTGTTTTGGTCATTGTCTGTTTTACCATTTGCTGCTTTCGGGTTTCTTGCCGTATACAGAAGAAAACACCTGGCATTGTCTGCCGATGTTGCCGGTACCAAAAGCAGGAAAGCGACCAGAATGGCACGTAAGCGGCTCGATACTGCCAGCAAGTTGCTTTCAGCCGGTAACCGCGATGGTTTTTATGATGAAACAGGAAAAGCTTTGTGGAGTTACATCAGCGACCGCTTCAAGGTGCCGGTATCGTCACTGAGCCGAGAATACGCCATGGAAGTGATCAAAAGACATCAGGTCAGTGAATCATTATTAAATGAGCTGATGTCAACTATTGATCATTGTGAATTCGCCCGATTTGCCCGAATGGAAGGACAAAAATCACCGGAACAGGTTTTGAATGATACCATTAAACTCATAACAAAAATCGAAGATGAGATTAAAGCATGACCTTTTAATCCTGTTTATTTTGTCGTTGATTCCGTTGATGACTGAGGCCCGCAACGGAAATACTGACGCTGCATCTCTGTTTGCCAAAGCCAATCAATTGTATATTGAACAGGAGTATGCTGGTGCCATTGACGCCTACGAAAAAATTCTGTCCGATAATAAAATGTCATTTGAGGTGTATTTTAACCTTGGCAATGCTTATTACAAAACCGGTGACATGACCCGGGCCATTCTGAATTATGAGCGTGCTAAAAAGATCAAGCCTTCGGACCCGGATATCAACCATAATCTGAAAATCGCCTATCTCGGCACCATCGATAAAATAGAACCTTTACCAAAAGTGTTTTATGAAGAATGGTGGGAAAAATTTGTTTATGAAGGTTCGGTTGACAGGCGTGCAGTTTACACGCTGGTTCTGGTATGGCTCGCCATGATCATCGGAGCAGCATATCTTTACTCATCAAAGCCTGCAATCAGAAAACTGACTTTTTTCTCCGGAATATTGATACTGATTATCGGTTTGTTCACCTGGTATCTCACTTCGCTTCAAAAGGGCCATCTCACCAATCATCAGGGTGCGATTGTTTTTGCTGAAAGTGCATATGTAAAAAGCTCTCCTGACGATAAAAGTTCCAACCTGTTTTTACTGCATTCCGGAACCAGAGTTGAAGTGCTGGATGAACTGCAGGGCTGGAAGAAAATCCGCATTGCCAATGGTAATGAAGGCTGGATTGAATCAGACAGCGTTGAAATCATCTGACCATTGAAGATTCTTCTGCTATCCGATACTCACGGCTACATCGATGATGCCATCCTTCAACATGCCTTGCAGGCGGATGAAATATGGCATGCCGGAGACTTTGGTACCATAGAGGTATCCGATCAGCTTTCTGCACGCAAACCTCTTTTAGGTGTATATGGAAATATTGATGGTACTGCCATCAGAAAAACACACCCTGAAATGTTGGTTTTTGACATAGAAGGCGTCAAAGTGATGATGATACACATTGGAGGATATCACAGGCACTTTCCCGCCAAGGTTAAAAGCCTCATTGCAATACATCGACCCGCATTGTTTGTCTGCGGCCATTCCCATATCTTAAAAGTGATGCGGGATCCGGATCATGAAAATATGCTGTGCATGAATCCCGGAGCTGCAGGAAGGTCAGGCTTTCATCATGTGAGGACCATGTTAAGGTTTGAAATCAACCAGGGTAAAATTGAAAATGCAGAAGTCATTGAACTTGGAAAAAGAACGATTGGGTAAATTTCCCGAAATTATTTAATTTCGTAAGGACGCAAGGCATTGTGTCGGGCTGTACCTGATATCTCCAAAAGGACGCAAGGCATTGCGTCCCTACTGACTAATTATCTCCAAAAAGGACGCAAGGCATTGCGTCCCTACTGACCAATTATCTCCAAAAAGGACGCAAGGCATTGCGTCCCTACTGACCTACTATCCTACCATCCTACTATCCCACTATCCCACTATCCCACTATCCCACTAT
>Ga0315904_10001582_pt1 | contig 36315 bp, 38 predicted proteins | sample LakEriMetagenome_6_FD_203529 | JGI IMG/M metagenome (GOLD analysis project Ga0315904, IMG submission 203529) | Freshwater fungal communities from buoy surface, Lake Erie, Ohio, United States - Buoy 12 MA120 | ecosystem: Environmental > Aquatic > Freshwater > Lake | place: USA: Lake Erie, Ohio...
CTATTTTTTCAAAATTGCGTAATCTAATAATTAAAAAAAACAATATTTTTTCAAAATCGCGCGTAATCCAATAATAAAAATAATTCTATTTTTTCAAAATGGCGCATATCCAATAATAAAAATAATATTTTTTCAAAAGTAAAGAGAATAAATAATTAAAAAATAATACGGTTTTTTCAAAATGGCGCATATCCAATAATAATGTTTTATAAACAACTGTATTGTTTATTTCTTTTTTTCTTATCTGGAATATTACTTTCATTTTCATTTTCATAATTTTCAATATATCCAAATCTATCAAAAATATATAAAATTGTATCTAATATTCTCTCAAATATCATATTATTATATTTTATTTTTTTTCAATTTTAATATAAAAAAAAATATAAGGTAAATCCTTTTACCATGCATCTCTCTCAATTGCAACTGGTGCTTCAATGACCTCATCCTCAATGACCTCATCCTCAATGACCTCATCATCCTCAATGACCTCATCCTCAATGACCTCATCCTCAATGACCTCATCCTCATCCTCATGCTCATCCTCAATGACCTCATCTTGTCCATAATGATAAAATTTGCATTTATCATTAATGCATCGATCTCCAAACATACATAATGGTGGAGTGTTATGAGTAAATGTACATTTATCATTTTTACAAGAATATCCATATTCACACGCTTTTCTATTTTTATGTTTATAATAACAAATCCGATTATAACAAGCATCTCCATAATTGCATTCTTTTACAACTTCAATCTTTTTATTTTTATTTTTTTGTTTCTTTTCAACCTTTGTAAATCCATCACTTCCATTGGTAAATTTGTCCAAGGGAATAATCTCTTCTTTGTTTTTCTCTAATACATCCTTAAATAAAGGCTTGGTGTTTACTTCTTTTATTATTTTAATATCTGGTAATACTGTATTACCTGATTTTATCTCATTCAATATGATCTCACGCTCCATATGAATCTTGTTCAATTCTTGATTTAATGAACCAATCTTTTTCACTAAATCCAATATCACCGAATCTATTTGTAATAACTTTGCTTCCATCTTCTTATAATTATAGATTTTAAAAATTCAATTTTTTTTATTTTAAAAAAAATGTGCTTATCCTCTCAACACAACCTCGGACCTCGGTTTATCCACTCTCGCGTTAAATACTCCTCATATCCTCGCAATATATCTGAATGCTCTCTCTCGCCACTCTCATAATATCTATGACTCATCACATCTAAAATATGTAAATGTATCATTACATCTTCCAATACTTTATATTCACACCTTATAAAGGCCTCCGTCATTCTTACTATCTCAACAAATGATAAATCACACTCATCTGGAAAATCACTAATATCAAATGAACCACACACAAACTTCTCTGCCATATCCTTATAATATAAATATTTTTTTTTCAATTTTTTATTTTAAAAAAATATCAGTTATGAACCATCATCTCGTCTGATATCCTTTTCAAGGAAACATCCATAATCCTGTAATCCTGATATGATACTCCTTGAAAATCTCTGAATGTTGATATTCTTTTTGTATCTCATACTTCATTATCATCGCCTCAAGTGAATTTATAAATCTCATAATCTCGGTTTCTTCAATCGTATTTATGTGATCAATATATAGATCACATAACATTGTAATTACATAAAAAGGTACTTCTGTATCTTCTGGAAAATCAAAATTATCTATACTTCCCATCTTTTTATATACTCTTAATTTTTTCAATTTTTTAAAAAAATAAAATTATATTTACAATACATATCATCTTTATATTAAATGAATATAGTTGCATCTTCTTTTACCCTTTCTACAGTTTTCCTGAAATTTACATAAGTTTTTATTATGAATATATTTACAATTATATTTTTTGCAAATACCATCATATCTGCATATATTATCTGATTTTTTTGAAATAAATTTAGAATTTTTAAATGTTGTTTTACTATTCTTATCAAAATACTCTTCTGTATTCTCACTTAAATAGTCCATCTTAAATTTTTCAATCTCATATTGTTTTTTAAAAAATTGATAAAAGTCTTCATCAAAATCAATTTTTTTCATATTAAATTCATATGCTACTAGATTTAGAAATAATGACATTTAAATTAATCATATAAAAAAATAATTCAATTTTTTTTCTCATCTAATATTAATCTTATGATTATATCACTCTCTTCTTTATATCTTTCTTCTAATTCTTGATCGTATTTATATCTTGGTTTAAATTCTTTTGCATCTTTATTTAATTTTATTTTTATTTTTTGTTTTTGTTTCATCTCCTTCTTATATATATTAATAATTTATTAACCATATGAACTATCATTTTTTTATGGATTAATAAATCTGGATATTCTATTATCAATTTTAATTTATTGTATAATATATTTAACTGATTAATACAACCTTCTATACTTAATTCTTGACTTAACTTATTTAGATTCTTTAATATATTTTCTATTTCTCTATAATATACTATATTATATTTTTTTATCATTTTTCTAATTTCATATCCATAATGATTTATTAATATATAATATTCCATTCTTGTTAATATTTCCGCTACTTCAATTTTACTCATCATTCATATTTATCTAATATAATTTTCATTTTTTATAATTAAAAAAAATTAAATTATTTTAAAATAACTTATACAATTCTTAAGTATTTTATTTGATATTAATTTTAATGATGTAAGTTTTTGATTTGTCATAGGTGATGTATAATGTCCACTGATAATCCATAATTCAATTGCTGATTTTTCATAACTAAATCCATCTTCTGCAATAACTGGTTCTTTCATTATCATATGAGTAATTGGACATGTAAAATTTTTAATTAATTCTTTTGAACATAAATTATTTAAAATTATTTCTTCTTTTGAAATATCATTATTTATTTGTTTTAATTCATCAATTATATTTTGTATTCTTTTATTTGCTAAATTCATAAAATAATAATTTTGATTAATATTGATAATTTTAAAAAATTGTATTATACTTAATATGTATTCTTTCTTATCATAATATGATAATCCTAACCAATAAATAGCTTCCAAATTAAAATTATTAAATTTAATTGCATTAATAAAATCTTTTATTGCTAATTCTATATCTTCTGATTCATAATATAATAATCCTCTTAATGTTAAAATATTATCATTATATGGAAATAATAAAATTGCTTGATTTAAATATTGTAAAGCCTTATCAGATTGTTCTAAACAATCTAAATATATTTCAGCAATTTTATAAAATCCTTCTGCATATTGTGGATTTAATTTTATAGATACTTCATAATCATTTATTGCTTTATCAAATTTAGAAATTTCATTATACAAATTACCACGTTTAACCCAATATGTATAATCATCTGATTTTAGTTTAATTGCTTTTGTAAAATCATTTATTGATAATTCAAACCGTTTTAATTCATATAAAATAAGACCTCTTTTAATATAAAGAGTAGAATTTTTAGAGTTATAATTAATTGCATTATTTAATTCTTCTAATGCTTTATGATAATTTGAATTTAAATAATGTAATTTTGCATTTTTTACAGATATTTCCCATTCTTCCAATTCTCTATCAATAAGAATATTGTCTGTTTCATCATTCCATTGCATCATATTTTTAATAATATAAAAAAATAATTCATTTTTTAATAATCGTAATATGAGCATAATTGCATTTATCTAATTCCATACAAACATACTTTTTTCATAATATTTCTTCATTACATTTATTATCTTTTGCATATTTACATAATCTTTTATGTTCATAAAATCATCTATCTATATGTAATTTATTATTAGTTTTTTTATAATTAATATTATTGGATTCTAATATTTTCATTACTGATTTATATTCTTCAGTCATTTTGATTATAAATTTAAATTACTATTTTATTAATATTTACCCATTTTATAAATTGCTTACTATGAATGGTAGTTTTACAATGTACATCTGGTTTACTACCTGCATATGTTAAAGTTTTATTACAAGCAATACATAAATATGTTTTAATTGATTGTGGTTGTATCATAATATTAGTATTATTATATTTATCAAGTGCATCTTTAAATGTAGATACTTTTTCATATAAATTTTCTTGTTCTTGTTTATGTAATTCTTCATTTAAATTTTCTTGTTCTTCATTTAAATTTTCTTGTTCTTGTTCATTTAAATTTTCTTGTTCTTGTTCATGTAATTCTTCTTGTTCAGGTAATTCTTCTTGTTCATGTAATTCTTCTTGTTCAGGTAATTCTTCTTGTTCTTGTTCAGGTAATTCTTCTAGTTCATGTAATTCTTCTTGTTCAGGTAATTTTTCTTGTTCATGTAATTCTTCTTGTTCTTGTTCAGGTAATTTTTCTTGTTCATGTAATTCTTCTTGTTCAGGTAATTTTTCTTGTTCTTCTTCAAGTAAAAATTGTTCTTCTTCATTTAAATTTTCTTGTTTAGGTAATTTTTGTTCTTCATTTAAATTTTTCTTTTTAGATAGTTTTATTTTTTCTTTTGATTTTAATTTAGGAGTATTATTATTTAAATTATTAAGAATATTTTCTTGATTTGTAATAATCTGATTAATTTTATTTTCTGGAATAGTTGTTAAATAAACAGAATTTTTATATATTTTATTTAATGATAAATTATCAGACTTTAAATTATTTATTGTATTCAATATTTCTTTATAAATACAAGATTTTTCTATTTGATTATAAATATTTTCTTTATTTTTAATTTCTTTATATTCTTCATAATTATTAAGAATATTTTGAATATTCAAAATTTCCTTATTTAGTTTTAATAATTTTTCTTCAGGTTTTAAAATATTTTTTAAATATTTCCATTTATTTATAATTTCATTATTATTATTTATAAAATTACTAATTTTATTATATAATTCTAAATCATTTTGAAAAGTAATATCAGATTTACATAAATTATATAATAAATTATTGTATTCAATATTTTTATTAAGATTGCGATTATATAATTCACGAGTAATTGCTTGAAATTTTTTAATTTTCAATTGGTTATTAGATATAATATCAATAATTTCTTCTTGCTGTAAAATAGTAAAATCAGTCTGTGAAAATTTTTGTAAATCAATATTTAATGAATCATAATTATTCATTAATTGTTCTGTTGAAAATTTTGCTTTAATTGGAATTAATTCCTGATATTTATTTTCAAAAATATTAGATTCTAAAATATTAAGTAATGGATTTTTAATAGATTGTAATAAATTATTTTGTAAATATAAATATGATTTATTAATACTATCAATATTATTTAATGATTCAAATAAATCACTAAAATCATTTGAATTATATTCAGATAAAATTACATTCTCATTATTAATTTTATTTTCTGAATTATTACAAATATCTTCATTAAAAATATTCCATAAATTTTGAATTTTATTATTCATTATTAATAATTTATCAATAATTACTTCAATATTATTAAAATTAAAATCATATTTTTCATATATAATTTTTGATTTATCTACTAATTGCTGATATATAATATTTTTTTTATTTAATAATTCTTGAAGTTCATCCATTTTATTTTGTAAATCTAACTCATTTTTCCAATTAATATTATTTAAATAAAATTCTTTTTGTAATATTTGAATTTTCAATTGTAATTCATTTTTATTATCTTGTAAATTATCTACATCTAAATGTAAATTATTATCATATGAATTTAATTTATTAATAATATTATCAATAATATTATTTTTTAAATTATTAATTGTATTTTGATCAATAATAGCAAAGTTAGAAGATAAATCATTTAACTGAAGAATAAATTCAGAATCAATTAAAGAATTCATAATTTATATATCTATTATTTTTATATTCAATTAATATTAAATTATAAATAAAAAAAAAATAATTCATTTTTTAATTATTCTTAAATACAAATTATAAATAATATAGTTAAATGTTTAAATTATTTTTATTGTTATTATTAAATATATATATTAGTTTAGGACAACAACCAATTTATAATTATGCAGAAGTATTAGCAAAATCTCGTTCATTTTATTATGGACAAATGTCAGGAAAACAACCAGACTGGCAACCATTTAATTGGAGAACTGATTCTTTTATGAATGATGGAAAAGATGTTGGTTTAGATTTAACCCGTTCTTGGTTTGATTGTGGTGATCATGTTATTTTTGGACATCCATTATCATTTACATCCTATATGATGGGTTTTATATTAATTCAATATGAAAAAACATTAAAAGCAACAGGTGAAGAATATAATAAATTATTACAAATATATGGTTGGATTATTGATTATTGGGTTCGTGCTCATCCTGAACCATATGTATTATATGGGCAAGTTGGTTTAGGTGGTCCTGATCATACAGTTTGGGTTCCTCCTGAATTTGGTATAACTAACCCTCGTCCAGCAATGCAAATTAATATAACACATCCTGGATCTGATTTAGCAGGTAGTGTTTCTGCAACATTAGCATTTGCTTCAATTGTATATAAAACAATTAATCCAAAATATTCTGCAGAATTATTACAACATGCACGTGATTTATATATCCTATCAACTAAATATAATGGATTATATTCAAAATCTATACCTGATGCAGCTGGATTTTATAGTAGTTCTCATTTTGAAGATGAACAATTATTAAGTTCTTTAGCATTATATTGGGCAACTGGTGAAGAACAATATGCAACATATGCAAGAACTAATTCAAGAAGAGTTGTAACCTTTACATTAACATGGGCACCAGTTTGGGATGATGCAAATTATATGAATGTCTTTTTATTATGGAAATTAATGAAGGATCCTGATGCACATAATGTATTATTAACTTGGGGTGATTATTGGGAAAATAAATTACAAAAAACATCTGGAGGATTAAGTTGGTTAACTGGATGGGGATCACTTCGCTATCCTATGGCATCTGCATTTTTAATGTTAGCATATATTGATGATAATCCTAATGTAGATAAAACATTAGCAACAAATTGGAATAATTATGCATTACAACAAATGAATTATGTTTTAGGATCTAATCCTAGAAAATCAAGTTATTTAAATGGATTTGGAAATAATTATCCAAAACGTATTCATCATCGTGGTGCACATTCCTCACCTAATAATGATATGTTTAATCCAGAAGATAATCGTCATATTAATTATGCTATGATTGGTGGTCCTGGTTTAGATGATACTATTAATGAATTAATTACAAATTATGGACAAACTGAAGGTGGTAATGATATGCAAATTGGTTTAGTTGGTTTAGCAACTGCTTTAGTTAAACGTTATGGCGGAACTCCTTTAATGAATTTTCCACCAAAAGAACAAGTTGGTTTAGAATGGTTTATGACTGCTTTTATTGCACAACAAAATATTCAATCTTTTCAAATAAATACAGTTATTCATGGAATGACTAGTTGGCCACCAAGATCTCCAAATGTTTCATTTAGATATTTTATAAATATGTCTAATTTATTTGAACAAGGTTTAAGTGCATCTATTTTAGATCTTAAATCTTATTATAATGAAAATGCAAAAGTTGGTAAAATAACTCAATGGAAAAATTCACCTTGTATTTATTATGTAGAAGTATCATTTGATGCTGGTATTATTTTTCCAGGAAGCACTACTAGTAGCAAAAAACAATGTCAATTAACATTTCATTTACCATTTAATGGCGGTCCTGGTATATTAAATCCAAAATTTGATTGGTCATTTACTGGATTAACTGATAAAGAAGCAAATTCAGAATTTATTCCAATTTATGAAAATGGAAAATTAATGTGGGGAAAAGAACCTACTAATTTAAACTGTCCTAATATTACACCATCACCATCACCATCACCATCACCATCACCATCACCATCACCATCACCATCACCATCACCATCACCATCACCATCACCATCACCATCACCATCACCATCACCATCACCATCACCATCATTTAAACCATATTGGCAATGTAAAAAATGCAAATCTATTTAAATAAAAAAAAATAATTGTATCTATATTTTTTTTATATATATATACAATGTATTTATTTTTTATTTTATCATTATTAGTATTTCAGGTAAATGGCCATGGATATTTAGCTAAACCAGCAACAAGAGATGCGTCAAGACCATCTGGAACTATATGGATGCAATATATGCCAATATTTGATTCAACTTCTTCAGAATTTGTTTGTAGAAATTTACCAATAGGTAATGCATTAAAAATAACTGCTGGAGATAATGTAATCGTCCAACAAGGTGTACATGCATCACATCCAGGACCCTGTTATTTTTATTTAGGTAATGAATTACGTAATGAATGGTATAAATTTGCAGAATTTGAAAATTGTGAAACTGTTATGAAAAATGATTATAGTTTAAAAATACCAAATGAAGTACCATCCTGTTTAGAAAAAGGATGTGTATTAAGATGGGAATGGTATGCATTACATTTAAGAAATTTAAATGGTGGTAAAATAGAATATTATACAAATTGTGTAGATATTGAATTATCTAGTAATTCAAAATGTAAACCTGATGTATTATTAAAATTACCTGGTCATGTTCCAGTTGATCCAAATGAATATTGGTATCCATGGCAAACATCAAGTGGTCAAATGCCATTTAAACATACTTTACCAAATTTAGTTAAATTTAATTGTAATAATCAACCACCAAGTCCAAGTCCAAATCCACCAAGTCCAAATCCACCAAATCCAAATCCACCAAGTCCAAGTCCACCAAGTCCAAGTCCAAATCCACCAAATCCAAATCCACCAAATCCAAGTCCAAATCCACCAAGTCCAAGTCCACCAAATCCTTCATTTAAACCATATTGGAAATGTAAAAGATGTTCAAATATAAATCAATCTTCACCTCCTCCATCATCACATTGTTCATCAACATCAACATCAACATCACCACTAGAACCATCTAATCCAATGAGTTGTTGTAAAAAAATGTAAATAATAATAAAAAAAATTAACTCCAATTATAATATTGGAATTATATAATCAACCCAGATTGATTCTAAATCTGGAATTAATTTAATACACCATATAAATGGACTTATTTCATCTAAATTAATATTTTTTCTTTTTTTTTGTAAATATTCATTTAATTGTATAACTATTGAAACTACATATTCATCTACCCATATAAGTTGAGAAACTGAATTTCTTGATACAAAGAATGTTAGAATTTGAATTTCAATATCATTATTATTAATACTATTCCATTCTTCAATATTAGTTAAATTACCATGATTATATCCATCAAAAATAGTTTTAATAGAACAAGATGATGTTTTAAATTTAATCTCTCTTTTATTCCATGAACTATAATGAATAATATAATCATCATAATCAATAAAACAATTTATGTTTTTAATTTTATTAAATATATTATCAGTAATTTGAATATTATCAGTAATTTGAATATTATCAGTAATTTGAATATTATCAGTAATTTGCATATTATTAGTAATTTGAATATTAATATCTATAATTAATATATTATTTTAATCAAATATGAAAAAAATCAATTTTTTTATATCAAATTTATTACACTTTCTAAAGCACCTTCAGTCCATCCTTGATTTAAACTAAATGCCTCTCCAATAAGTTTGATATTATCTGTTGGATTTTGCATTTTATATAAATATTTATTCCATTCAGTATCTTTCCAAAAATAAGGTTTAAAATAATGAGTACCTATTTTCCAATAAAATATTTTAAAATCTATAATATTAATTTTTTCTTTTATAATATCTTCAATTAATGATATTAATTTTTTTTTTGTTATATTTTTGGTCATATCCGCATTATCATTATCATTATAACCTATCATATAAATACCATCTTCTACAGAAATAGGAATGATTTTTTGAAGTGGTCCATTAACTATTGTATAACCTTTTATATATTCTTGTATAATTTTTCTAGAAGATATATCAAATTGAACATATATTCTACTAAAAGATTGACCATCTATATACTTATATAATGGATTATTAGGAAAAAACTTATGCACCGCATAAATATCGGTTGCTATTACAATTTCTTTAATATTTTTAAATATACCTTTATTTGTTTTTAATAACAAAGTTCCATCTTTTTCTGTTTGTATTTTTTGAACATTACAATTTAATTCTATATTTTTTCTACCAATTTTATTAACTAATTTTTTAACTAATAAATTCCACGGAACTGAAAAAATATCCATTTCAGAAATATTATCTTCAATACCATAATGATTAATCGTTTCTCTAAAATCTTCATTTACAAAATCACCATATCCATTAATTTTTACAAATCTATCAAATATTTTTTTATTAAATAGTTTTAAAATTATATCTTTAAATGAACCAATGTATTTTGGATGTTTTTTATGATATTGTTTTATTGATTTAATTATATCATTTATAAATTTTATTGGTTCATATTCTTCTGGAAAATAATGTTTTATACTTTTAGATTTTTTAATAGGTATATTAAGATCATTTAATAGTTTTTTTAAAAGAAGATCTTTATTAAATCTACCAACTCCTGCACCACAAACAATATAATGTTTATGAAAAATACTCATTTTAAGTCTACCACCAATATAATTATTTTTTTCTAATATTATAAATTTTTTATCTTTTAAATTATTATATGCATAATAAAGACCTGCTATACCACTTCCAATTATAATAGTATCCATCCATATAATATATTAAAATATTTTTAATTTTATAAATATATAATGAATAATTTACTTTATAATATAATAGGTATTATATTAGCATTATTAATAAAAAAATAATTATAGAAGGTAATAATAAATATATATCTTCAAATGTAATTGAAACATATAATGGATCTAATACAGAATTACCATTATAATTTATTATTTTTACAATTTATTATTATATTTTTAGGTAATTTAGATAGATATATTAATTTATTATCATTACAATATAATATTTTATTATTTGGTAAATCTGGTAAATTAATTAAATTATTATTATTACAATGCAATTCTATATTATTTGGTAAATCTGGTAAATTAATTAAATTATTATTACTACAATTTAATTCTATATTTTTAGGTAAATTTGGTAAAGAATTTAATTTATTATAATAACAATTTAATTCTTTATTATTTGGTAAATCTGGTAAATTTATTAAATTATTATTATTACAATATAATATTTCATTATTATATAAATTTGGTAAATTTGTTAAATTATTATCATTACAATATAATATTTTATTATTTGGTAATTCTGGTAAATTAATTAAATAATTATGTTCGCAATTTAATTCTATATTATTAGATAATTCTGGTAAATTAATTAAATAATTATATTCACAATTTAATATTTTATTATTTGGTAATTCTGGTAAATTAATTAAATAATTATAACAACAGGTTAATTCTATATTGTTATATAAATCTGGTAAATTCATTAAATAATTACTACCACAATTTAACCTTCTATTATTATATAAATTTGGTAAATATGTTAATTTATTATTATAACAAGTTAATTCTATATTATTAGGTAAATTTGGTAAAATTGTTAATTTATTCCAATTACAGTTTAATATTTTATTATTAGGTAAATCTGGTAAATATTGTAATTTATTATTACTACAATTTAGTATTCTATTATTTGGTAATTTTGGTAAATTAGTTAATAAATTATCATAACATATTAATTCAACATTATTTGGTAATTCAGGTAAATTAGTTAATTTATTATTTTCACAATATAATATTCTATTTTTAGGTAAATCAGGTAAAAAAGTTAAATTATAATTATTACAATTCAAATATATTAATTGTTTATGAAACTTATTTAAAATATATTCATTATTTTTATTTAATGTTAAACCAGTAATTAGTTTAGAATTAATTATTTGCTTAAATCTTTTATTAATATATCTTAAATTGGTTAAACTATTATAATCTCCAATAAATGTAAAAATATAATACAATATTAAATTATATAAATTATCCATTATATATTTTATGAAAAAAAATGATAATGATGACTATTTAATATTCATCTTTTTCTAAAGATTGTATAAGATATTTCCAAACTTGTAAAATAGAAACATATTTATAATTAATAAAATTATTATCTAAAAGATTTATCCAACATAATTCTCCTTTATAATTATATCTTAAAATTTGCATATATTTATGAGTTTCTCTTCTTAATAGACCTGTTGATTTTGATAAATAATCATTATTTGATGATGTATAAAAATCTTTATATATTTTAGGATATCCATTAAATTTAGTAGGTAATTCTGGTTTAATATATAAATATTTAGCAGAAATATATCTTGTATTCCATGAAGTATATTCAATATAAAAAGATATATTTGGTTCTATATCAATTATTTCATATGCAAATTCATCATTAAAAATTTCAATTAATGGTTTATAATATTGTAAAATTATATTAATTAAATGTTTATCTAATAAATATAATTTTTTTTGTTTAACCGCTTCATCTTTAATTTTATTAATCATAATTAATTTAGAATTAATATTATCTTCAAAAATTTCATTAATATTATCTTCATAATTTTCATTAATATTATCTTTATTAATATTATCTTCATTAATTTCATTAATAATTTTTTCATTATTCATCTTATGAATATATTTATATAAAAATCAATTTTAATTATCATCAATATTAATTTTTGGTAATCCATCTATTATAAAATTTTTATAATCTTTATGAAAATTACTAATAACTTTATTTTGTTCTTCAATTACTTCATCAACTTTTGATTTTTTATCATCAGTTATATTTTGTATATATAGATCAGCAATTTTAACATAAGCTTCTTTTGTATTAATATGAATCGGTCGTTCTATTTTATCAAAACCAATAATTCGTTTCCATTTATCTTCTGAAAAACATTCAAAAATTTCAGAATCTTTATCTATACAAATCATATTCTTAAACATAGGAAAATTATCATTATTATATAAATATTTAGTAATATTTGTTGCAGCATTACCATTTTCTAATAATTTTGCAGATAATTCAGGAGTAATTGATTGGATTGCTTTTTCTGGTTTTTCTGTATAATTTACAAAATATAGATTTATAGAATTTTCTATATTAGTAGATTGGTCAATATTAATTTGGTCAATATTAATTGATTTACTAGTAGTTTGCTTTCTTAAAGTTTTTTCTTTTTCTATTTCTAATATCTTATCTAACTCAAGTAGGCGTATTTCTCTTTCTTTATTTGAAGAATCTATTTTCAAAAATTCTAATTCTATTTTTTTTTCTTCTAAAGCTAATTCTCTTTCTTTAAATTCATCTTTAATTTTTATACAAGGGGTTTTTCTTTCAATATGTCTATTTAAATCATATTTTCTTGTAAATGTTTTTCTACATCTAGAGCATTCCAAAATTGTATTACACTTATTCTTTTTTTGTAAATGTTTTTGTAATTTATACTTATCTGAAAATGATTTATTACAATTTTCACATAAATGCATCATAAATATATATTATTTTAATAGTTTTATATGATTACCCAAATTTACGCAAAAAATATTTATAAAAATAAAAGTGTTAAAAAATAGGGTTTTTTCTTATTTTTATGTAAAAAATCAAAATATAAATTACCCAAAATTACGCAAAATGTGTAAAAACGGGAAAAATGCGTAATACAAAAATAGGCGTTAAATCGTGTTTTATACTATAAAAAATCAATATATAAATGGTCTAAAGTACGCTATATTGATTTTAGGCATTAAAACCATAAAAATTAAAGAAAATCCTAATAAAAAATTACCCAAATTTACGCAATTTTAAAAAGGTCTTTAAAAATTTTTAATTTGAATAGTTGGTCCTGTAAATTTTTTTTGAATTAAAATCATGATTTCAATTTTTTGAATAAAAAAAATTAATAACTTCTTTTGTTTTTAATATTGGATAAAAAATTGAATTGATACTTCTTTTATTTAGTCTTTTATAAAAATTGATTTATAATTTTTAATATAAAAATAAATACTATGTCAAACATAATGAATAAATCAACAAAGTCAAAAGTAATAAATAAATCAACAAAAAAGAAATCATCTAATATTAAAGTTAATAAAGTAATTCCAGAAATAAATAACAATCACGAAAATCTAATACAAATTATAACTATTCAAAAATATGTTAGAGGATATTTAATACGAAAACATATTTTAATTCCATCATCATTTTATCAAACAAAAGATTGGCGTAAAAATAGAAAATGGTATAAAAATGGTAAATCAAATGAATGTGAAAAATATCAAATTAACTTAATTGAAAAGATACTTGTAATTAAATTAATGAAGACGGATGATAGAATTAATATGGAAAATAATGAAATTATTAATAAAAAAAATCCAATGATAAATAATGATGGTTATGAATGGAGCGAAAATTTTGATGGTTTATTAATAAATAATAATAAATACTATTTTAATCTAAAATTTGTATGCGATAGCGGTGGAGCACAAACAAGAACATTAAGAGAAGTTTATCATTTTATTAAATACCAAATGGAATATTTAATAAAAATTAATATGAATAATATATACTTTATTAATATTTTAGATGGGGATACAAGTTATAATAATATGGATAAATTTAAATTTTTAATTAATAAAGAAAAATATAAACAAGTAATAAAATATGTATTTATAGGTAGTTTATATGACTTTCAAAAGAAAAAAATTAAATTACAAATAATTTATGAATAAATTATAATAATTATTTATTATGAAAACTATTTATTATATATCATTAAAATTATCTAATATGTATTCTGTTATAGAATATACCAAGTCAAACGATATTCTTTTTCTTGCTATGTCTTTACTTTCTCTATAATTAGTTAAAAATAATGAATTATATTTTTTTCTATGTTCTTCTAAATATTTATTAAATTTTGTTATTAATTGTTTTTGTTTATCTTTTTCTATTTTTGGTTCAATTATTAATGTTGCGTATGTTCTTGCTGTTTGATTTGGTGTATCATCAACATAAATATCTTTATCTTCAACAAATGATAAACCTATTTGTGATTTAATATTATCATCTATACATTTTACTAAAATATTTGTATTTGATTTTGCTTTATTTTTCTTGGTTAATCGTGTTATTTTATATGTATTTTTTAATTTTAGATTATATATATCACCACCAATCATAAAATTATTATTATCATTTAATTCTGTTTTTATAATTGTTTTAGACGGATACACTATAATATTTAATTTATTACTATTATCATTATTTTTTTTTAGTTCAAATTGAAAAGAACAAATAGTATAAGTGGTATCGTCAAAAACCTTTTCTTCAAATATATTTAATAATATAACATCATATTTTTCTAAAAATGCTTTTCTTAATTCTATATCCGCTAAACGGATTGAAGACCAAAAATTTAATGGAATTATAAATATTCCACCCAAACAAATATTTGTTAAAATATCTTTAATAACACATTTATATAAATCATTTACATCATACTTATCAAATAATGATTTATCTTTTGATTTATTTCTTGCTAAATATGGAGGATTTGTTATTAAATATTTATTTTTATAATCAGGTGGATTTTTTATAGTATCTTTTTTTATAATATAATTTTTTTTTGGCTCTATATCATAACATTCAATAATATATTTAACATTATTTTTTTCTTGTTCTTTTTCTATAAAATTTATTAAATCACCATTGCCCGTAAATGGTTCTATAATATTTTTTATGTTATTAGGAATTTTCATTCCTTGTAAAATATATTCTTGGTTAGTTGTATAAAATTGACCTAAAATTTGTTTAGATAACTTATTTTTTTTTTCATTCGCTTGAATAGGAACAATAATTTCATCTTTATTAATAATTTCTTCATTATTCATACCAACTATCATATTATTAAATATATTTAATTCAATTTTTTTACTATCAATTAATAAATTAATTTTGTTATCAATAACTTGGTTTATAATATTTTTTAGTTTTTCATCATTATTATTACATTTAGTTTTTCTTTTTTGATGTTGATTATAATGAGATTTTTGTGTAAAAATCTTGTTACAAATTTCGCAACTATAATTAACCATTTTTGTTATATATAATATAACAATATCTTTTATTTTTATATTATATATAGTAAATTAATATTATTTTATTTAGTCTTTTATAAAAATTGATTTATAATTTTTAATATTGGATAAAAAAACAAATGAAACGATTTCACTGTATTTCAAAGACAATTTATAGTAATTACTATTCTGATTTGGGAGATACTGAACTTACAGATGATAGTACTCTTGAAAATATAAAAATAAAAGTTATTCCAAATGAAGGTATTCATGCAAAATTAGAATATACAATTACAATAAAATTTCAAGAAGAAGATAATTGGCCATTAATTTATATAGATAGTGAAATTTTTGATAAAATAAAAACAAATCAATATTTACAAAATCAAGGAAAAACAGGAAATCATAAAGGAATATGTATTAAAAATTTGTCTTATGGTTATAATTTCAAAAAAAATTTCAGAGAAATATGTAATAATAAATGGGAAAATTACATATATTACTTAATTATCACATTTAATAATATACAAGATTTTGGAAAGGGAAATGGATTCAAATCAAAATCTATTATCGATTTAATGCATTAAAATTGAAAATCCTATTAAATTATATATAGAAAAAATGACATCAAGAAAATCAAATGAACAATTTATAAAAGAATGCATAGAAATACACGGAGATAAATACGATTATTCAAAAGTTAATTATACTGGTAAAGAAAATAAAATTGATATTTATTGTAAATTATGTAAAGAATATTTTAAAATGAGAGCAAATGTTCATTTAAGAGGTGCTAATTGTCAAATTTGTGCAAAAATTATACAAGGAAAAAAACGTAGATTAACAAATATAATATTTATAGAAAAATGTAAAAAAAAAGATATAAATAATATGTTTGATTACAGTTTAGTAGAATATAAAACTATGGAAGAAAAAATAATATTAAAATGTAATATATGCAATTATATATTTGAAAGATCCCCTAATAAACATTTAACAACATTAAATGGTTGTAAAAATTGTCAAATAAATAATATGAAGTCAAATACAGAAGAATTCATAGAAAAAGCAATTAAAATTCATGGAGACAAATATGATTATTCAAAAGTTGATTATAATACAGCAAGTGATAAAGTAATAATTATTTGTAAAGAACATGGAGAATTTGAACAAACCCCTAATAATCATTTAAGGGGTGCAAATTGTCAAAAATGTTCTGGATGTTATCAATCAAATACAGAAGAATTTATAGAAAAAGCAATTAAAATTCATGGAGACAAATATGATTATTCAAAAGTTGATTATAATACAACAAGTGATAAAGTAATAATTATTTGTAAAATTCATGACGACTTTTTACAAACACCAAATGGTCATTTAAATGGAACGGGATGTCCTAAATGTAATGGAGGTGTAAAATCAAATACAGAAGAATTTATAGAAAAAGCAATTAAAATTCATGGAGACAAATATGATTATTCAAAAGTTAATTATAATAATTGTCATACAAATATAATAATTATTTGTAAAAAACATGGGGAATTTGAACAAAGTCCTAATAATCATTTAAGGGGTGCAAATTGTCAAATTTGTGTTGGAAATTATAAATCATATACAGAAGAATTTATAGAAAAAGCAAGAAAACTACATGGAGATAAATATGATTATTCAAAAGTTGATTATATTAATAATCATACAAAAGTAATAATTATTTGTAAAGAACATAATGAATTTGAACAAACACCACAAAGTCATTTAAGTGGTTCTGGTTGTACACAATGTGGTATAATATCTATGAAAGAAAAACAAAGCTTAAATAATAAACAGTTTATAGAAAGAGCAATTGAAATTCATGGAGATAAATATGATTATTCAAAAGTTGATTATATAAATGCGAAAGAAAAGGTAATTATTATATGTAAAAAACATAATAACAAGTTTAAACAAGATCCAGATAGTCATTTACATGGTACTGGTTGTCCTATATGTGGAACAGATGCAGTAAAAGAAAAACGAAGTTTTAATACAGAAGAATTTATAGAAAAAGCTATTAAAATGCATGGACATAAATATGATTATTCAAAAGTTAATTATAATAATTGTCATACAAATATAATAATTATTTGTAAAGAACATGGAGAATTTGAACAAAGTCCTAATAATCATTTAAGGGGTGCTGGTTGTTTAAAATGTTCAAATAATTGTTCAAAAGTTCAAATTGAATGCTTAACATATCTTGAAGAAATATTAAATATAAAAATACAACATGCTAAAAATGAAGGAGAATTTAAAATACCAAAAACAAGATATAAAGTAGATGGTTATTGTTCTAAAACAAATACTATATTTGAATTTCATGGTGATTATTGGCATGGTAATCCTAAAATATTTGATAAAGATGATATTAATAAAAGAGCAAAAACTACATTTGGTGAATTATATGAAAAAACTAAAAATAAAGCAGAATTTATAAAAAAGAGTGGTTATAATTTAATTGAAATATGGGAAAATGATTGGTATAATTATCAATCTATTATAGTTTATACTATAAAACATATATATAAATTATTGGTTAGTTAAATACATAAATCCAACGACCTTTGCTGAATGAACCATCTTTAATAATTCCATGCCATTTATTTTTTTCATCTGTTAAATAAAATTTATTATTATCATATGTATCTTGCTGAAGACGAATACCACTAAAACTTGTATCCGTTTCTTCTATAAATTTAAAATATATCCATGTGTTTTTTGTTGGTATTTCAACCTTACATATCCTATTATTTAAATTTAAATACTGACCTTTTATTGTCTTAATGTGTATAAATTCATTTGGTAAATAAATAATATTAGACATACTTATTTTATTAAAAAAAATAAATTATTCAATTTTAATAATCATCATTAACTTCATCCACTAATTCATATGTAATATATAAATATTTTTTATATAATTTAATAATTTTTACTAAATTATATTGATCATCATATTCATCAAAATTTATATTATTTATATCTAACGAATAATCTTTCATATTAATTTCTATTTCATGAAAATCTTTATACCAAATATTAACTGTTATAGTAGAATAATCTGTTTGACTATCTAATATAAAATAATTACAACCATTAAAGAATTTATTTATAAAACTATCAATTTTACTAAAATAAGAATCACTTGAAAATGTAATATTAGTAATTAATGAATTTGTAGTTTTTAAAAATTCATATATTATATTAAATGAGATAAATTGTTCATATCTACCAATTGTTAAATATTTACTTAATTCTGTAAAATCTTTTGAATTTTTAATATTTTTAATTTTATAAGTATCTATCCATTCTTTCTGATATATATTATCTATATTATCAATAATATAACATTTAAAATCTTTAAAAATACTTTTTTGACCATAACTATACATCTCTTTAATATTAAATTCATCAAACTTAATTATTATACTAATACATTGTTGTTCATCAGATCGAATATTATAATCTTCCATATAATATATTAATTGTTCTGTAAATTCTTTTTTTTGTGCCTCTAATTGCTTATTAAAATTGTCTTGTTGTAATTTAAGCAACATTTTAAATTCATCTTCTTGTTTTTTTAACAAGATTTTAAATTCAGCACATTCAGATAATTCTGGTTTATTCAAAGTAATTACTTCATAATTAGTTGTGAACGGAATAGGTAATTCTAAATAGAAGTTATTAGTTATCTCTTTAATTTTTATTTCTTCTTTTTGTTCATAGAATTTAAGATAATCTTGAAATCTATCAAGTTTTAAATCTTTCAAAAATGATTTGCCATAATATTGCAAATATTGATAATCCATAGTAAATTCATATTCATTTGTATCTAATTTATTAATTTGAATAATTTTATCATCAACGGTAATCTGATATTGTTCTGCCGACATTTTGAATATATAAAAAAATAATATTCAATTTTTATTCGTAATATAATTTAAATGAGGTATTATCATGACCTTGACCAAAATCTTTATAAATACCAATATTAATATAATTATCACCTTTACCTATTTTTAAAGGTTGAGCTTTTATAAATTGTAATTGACAAGACCAAGTATTAAAATATTGTTGTTGTATAATACTAAAATCACCATTAATTAATCTAATGTTTTTATATTGTTGTATTTTATCAATTATTTCCGTAATATTATTTTCATAAAACATAGGACTATAATTAATATCTACATTAGAAATTTTAACACCATCTATCATTATATATGTTTCTTGAAATGAAAACCTACAAGATACATGAATTTTATTTTTAATATTTTGTTTTGCAATTATATCATTCTGCTCTGCAATAGTCTTATTTAATTCTTTAATTTTATTATTACATATTTTAACTTCTGCTTCTAAACCTTCCATAATATGGGCTCGGTTTAATATACAAATATACATTTCTTCAATCCGCTGTTGTAAATGTTTCTGCTGATGATATAATTTATTTATTTCTTTATTTTTTTGCTTTATATCAGATAATAAATCCTTAAACTGTTCATCTTTATTTTCTAAATCATTTGATAATTCTATATATTTTTCTTGCAAAGATGTTATATTTTCTTGTAATTTTAATTTTATTTCAACAAATTCATATGTAAATGGAATTGGTAAATTTAATTGAAATCCTCCATTAATTTCATATAAATCAATTTCTTCTTTTTGTTCATAATAGTTAAGATAATCTCCAAATTTATTAAGTTTCAATTCTTTAAGAAATGACTGACCATAATATTGTAAATAATGATAATCCATTATAAACTCATATTCATTCATATCTATTTTTTTAATAATAATAGTCTTATCATCAATAGTAATCTGATATTTTTCTGACATAGTATTTTTTATATATAAAAAAAATAATATTCAATTTTTATTCATATTCTTCTTGTTCTTGTTCTTGTTCATCTTCTTCTTGTTCTTGTTCATTTTTAAGTAGTAATTCAACGATTTCTATTTTAAATTCATTTTGCTTTTGTTGTATATAACTTTTAAATATATTTTCTTGATCTTTTAATTGTTTATTAAATTCATCTTGTTGTTGTTTAATTAATATTTTTAATTCATCTATTTCAGTTAATTCTGGTTTTTTTAATATAATACATTCATATCTATCTGTAAATGGAATTGGTAATTCTAAATAATAATCATTATCAATTTCTGTTAAAATAAATTCTCCTTTTTGTTCATAAAATCTAATATAGTCTTGAAATTTATTTATTTTTAAATCTTTCAAAAATGACTTACCATAATATTGAATATACTGATAATCCATATTAAATTCATATTCATTTGTATATTGATTATCAATCAATATTTTATTAATTTTAATTATTTTATTAGAAATAGTAATATTAAATTCAGTAGCACTCATATTTTTATAATAGATATAAATAAATTCAATTTTTAAATAATAATGTTATAATAAATTGAAAATCTAACATAGATAAAATACAGAAAAATATTAATATATAATTAAAATATGATAATAATTTTAATTCAAAATGCTCATTATTATTTTCTGTCATTATACTTATATAAATATTTAATTTTTAATTATATGTAAAAAAATAATAAAAATAGATATTATAATAAAATATAGATATGAATAATTTTTTAAGTAATATTGGAAAAGATATATTACTTAGACCATCAACAAAATATTATATTGAAACAAAAATAAAATTAAAACAGATTTTAGATAGTTCTTGTTCTAATAAAATGCATATTGAAAAAATAATGAAATTACCAACTTTAAAAGATATACATATTTATTGTAAATATAATAATTTATCTGGTCAATTTACAGGACCCTTAATAGAAAAATATATAAAAATAAAATATAAAATGACAAAAAATAATTCATCTTCTTGTAATGGTGATTTAAAATGTAATAATATTAATATTGAAATAAAAGCATCAAATGGTGGAAAAGAAAATAATAAATTTAATTATGTTCAATTAAGAATAAATCATAATTGTGAATATATATTAACTGCATATTATTTAGATTATGAAAATTTAGATGAATTAGGTGAGTTATATATATTTAAATTAAATAAAGAAAATATAAAATCATTAATTGTAAAATATGGAAGTTATGCCCATGGAACAATTGGTGTGCATGGAGAAATAACAATTGATGATTTAAATGATATTAATAATCAAAAAGAATATGCTCTTCGTCCAAAATATGGAGATAATTGTTGGAATGATCTTTTACAATTTAGAATTGATGAAATCGTTATATAATCTAACAAGTTCTCCTTTTCCCATAGAATTTTGTCTAGCAGTATTTAAACTATTTGAATAATTTAATTTATTAAATCTATTAATTAATTCAACTTTATTGATATTACTTTTAATCCAATGCCAACTTTTTGGTCTTAATTCATTTAATTTTTCATATTTAATTTCACCAATTTTTCCTCCATATGCTCTTAAAGCAAAATCAGCATCAATAGGTGGTGTAGGTTGACCAAATTTATCAAGTGGTCCAAATGGTAAAAATATCCAATCATTATGTTTTGTAGGTAAATTTATAAATGTTCTCTCAATCTTCTGTTTTTCCCATATTTGAAAACAACATTTAACCATCATATTAGGTATAAAACAACAAGGTTTTGTTGGAACATCTTCATCATAAATTAAATGAAACATTTTATCAAGTTTATTTTGGACACTTGCTCTTCTAAATGTTCTTGGTATAATAAAAGCAATAACATTAGACCATTTAGCAGAATGATTAAAGAATTTAATTGCTAATGAACTTATTTTTCCAAATGGTGGATTACCAATTACTAATATATTATTTTTATTTTCAGGTGGATTATAATTAAAGAAATCCATTTTTATAATATTTGAATTTTCAGGTAATATATCTATTCCTATTTTATTATCACATTCTAATTGATTAAAAAAACTACCATTTCCAGCACTTGGTTCAATAATTAAATCAAAAGTTGTTTTATTATATAGTTCAAATACTTTATCAATACATTTTTTTGAATAACTAGAAATTGTATAAAATTTATCTAAACCTTCTTTACGAATATATTTAATATTTTTTAATTCATTATTTATATTTTCTTGTTTATCAAATATAATATTCTCTTTAGTAATACAAACATTTTTTTTATTTAAATGATTTGTATAATATTCTTTTTGTTTAAATTCTATACCACATTTTTCACATTTATAATTAATCATTTAATATATATACATTAATATTATATTGTTAATATCCATTTTTTTAAGAAATAATAATTATTTTGTTACAAAAAAATTATAATATAATTTATTTATAGTATAATTTATAAGTTCTATTATTTGTTTTTCCTTGTTCATACATTTGTTCAATACCAATATTAATCCAATTATAATTAATATTAATTTTAGGATTATGAATTATTTTTAATGGAGATGCTTTAATAAAATATAAATCACATCTCCAATTTTCAAAATATTGTTGTGTAATTATATAAAAATCAGCATTAATAAGTCTATATTTTTTGTTTTGTTGAATTTTATCAATTATATCAATAATAAAATTTTCATGAAAACAATAACTATATTTCATATTTAAATCATTTAAAAATACTCTTTTGCCATCCATTGTCATAAATGTTTCATTAACTGAAAAACAACCATAAAAATGAATTTTTTCATTACTTAATTCTATATTTTTATATTCACTTGATTTTAATTTTAATTCATTAATTTGATTATCCTTATCTATTATAATCTTATTTAAATTAATTATTTTAGTAGATAAATTAGATAATTGATTAGTTATATCATTTAATTTTTTATTTTGTTCATTTAAATTTTTAGATATTTCTTCAGTATCATTAAGTAATGCCATAATTACAATTTCATAATTATCAGTAAATATAATAGGTAATTTAATGCTATATTTATTATATATTTTATTTAAAATAATTAAAGAATGTTGCTCACAATAATCTAAATAATTTTGAAATTTATTTATATTTAAATTTTTAAGAGATGAATAACCACAATATTCTAAAGAATTATATGTCATTCTAAATTCATATCCTTCATTAATATAATTAATATTAATAATTTTATCACCAATAGTAATATTATACTGCATATTATTATATATTATTATATTAATTCAATTTTCTATAAAAAATATAAGTATAATTATCAATTATCATAAATATGTTTACAGAATTTAGAAAATTGTAATATAATCTTAATTCTATCTTTTTTGTTTAGAAAATCATTATTTTTTAATATATATATATATTCTTTTTTATTTTTTAAATCTTGTTCTGCTAATTTTAATTTATACATTGTAATAATTATTATCTCATTTATTTGATTTAACTCATCCATTAAATTATTTAGAATGGTATTAATTCTTTTATATTCATCCTGTGAATTTTGTAAAGAATTTTCTAAAGATTGGATACTTAGAAAATTAATATTACCATTATATTCATTATCTAATTCATATTTTTCCATATTAATTAGTTTTTCTTGTAAATGAATTTCATTTTGAAGTTTAAATACAGATATTTTATTTGTTTCATTAATCATAGTAAATATTTCATATATCATATTTAATTGTTTAATTATATCTTCTGTATATAATATGCTATTTTCTTGAAGATTAATCATATGTTTCATATTAGTTTCATCAATATATTCAATACTATCAACTTCATTCTCAATTTTATTGAATTCAGTTAATAATTCATCAGAGTTAATATTTAATTGTATTTGATTATATTCAAAAATCATTTTATAAATATATTAAAAAAAAATCAATTTTTTTATTCATAAGTAATGAATAAAGTATATTTTGTATTATTATTAGAAATAAATTTTATAATTTTAAAATCATATTTACTAATATAATTTTGTAAAAACTTATTATAATAAGTTGTATAATCAATCATTTTATTTTCAGAAGAAATAAACTCAATCATATATTTTATATATACTTCACCAGTATAATTTGGTTGATCATATAAATGAAATTCATAATATTGACTACTTCTATTATCTATAATAATATCATTAATAAAACAATTTTGTTCTTTTAGATAATCAAAAATACAACGAAATGAAATATATTGATTAATTACTCTAAAATGTTGAACTAAATCATTAGATGATTCTGATTGTTTAATATTATAAATAATTTTTTCATTCATATCTTCTTTTGAAATCATTTTATCAATATTTTTAATAATAAATTCTTTAAATGATGTAAAATATTTTGGATGAATATGAAAATAATTACGATCTATAATAATATATTGTTTATTAGGATTAATTTTTGTTTTAAGTTTTTGAATTTCATATTGTTGTTCTGTAATAATTTGTTTAAACTCATCTCTTTGTTTTTTAAGTAATAATTTAATTTCATCAATTTCACTAATTTCTGGTTTTTTTAAAATAATAGTTTCATAATTATATGAAAATGGAATTGGAAATTTTAAATGGAAATCTCCATCAATTTCAATTAAAAGAATTTCTTCTTTTTGTTCATAAAAATTAATATAATCAGAAAATTTATCTATTTTAATTTCTTTTAAAAATGATTTACCATAATATTGTAAATATTCATAATTCATTATAAATTCATATTCATTAGTATCTAATTTATTAATTTTAATATATTTATCTCCAATATTAATATTAAATTCACTCATTGTATTTTATAATAACAAATAAAATATTCAATTTTTTATTAAGTTTATATATATAAATATAATATAGAATATAATGAAAAAAATATTAACCTATTTATGTTTATTTCTACTTCTAGGGACATCTTTATCAAAATTTGTTTGTACCTCTTGTAAATCAAATCAATTATGGGAATGTGAAAGTTGTAAAGATGTACCAGATGTTCCTACGCCAACACCGCCATCACCATCACCATCACCATCACCACCAACACCATCACCAACACCATCACCGTCATTATCAAAATGTCCTAAATCTAATATTAAAGCAATTTATTTAAATTCAGGACTTAATTGGAATGATTATGCGTCTGATTTAATAAAAGGAACAGATGCTGGTTATAATGTTTTAATTAATACATTTTATTTAGCTGATCAAAATGTATTATTTGATTCAAGTTTATTATGGACAAGAACTAGTGCAACAGATAGAAAACGTGCATTAGATTATATTCATAGTAAAGGGGGATGTTTAATGTTATCAGTTGGTGGTGCTACAGATAATCCATATAATCAAAATCCTGAGGTTGTTGCTAATAGAGTAGCTAAATTAGTAAAGGATGGTGATTATGATGGTGTAGATTTTAATTTAGAAAATATTCCACAAGGTTTTCAAAAAGGATCATTGAATTATGTTGATTGGATTATTAGATTAAACACAGCAACACGTAATCTTTTAGGTAGTCAATATACTATATCACATGCACCAGTTGCACCATATTTTGGTTGTAAAGGTGTAAATGACTGGACTGGTCCAAGTAAAGGATATACTAAAATTAATCAAGAAACAGATATTGATTATTTTATAGTTCAATTTTATAATCAAGGACCAAATTGTTATGTTGATTATAATGGATTATTTAAATCATCTTGTTCTGTTTTTCCAAGAACAAGTATTTTAGAATTAGTAGCATGTGATGTTCCAATGAATAAAATTGTTTTAGCAAAACCAATTGCACCAAATGATGCATCAAATGGCTATATTCCTGCAGTAGAATTAGGTAAATTGATGAATACAGCAACACAAAATGGAATTTGTTTTCGTGGATATGCTGGATGGCAATGGAATCCATCTGCTTTATTATGGAATAATCAAATTAAATGGTCATCTTGTTCACCAGTTCCGTCTCCATCACCATCTCCAAGACCACCAACACCAGTACCATCTCCAAGACCACCAACACCAGTTCCTGCACCAGTTCCATCTCCAAGTGGATGCAATAGATTTTATCAATGGGATTTTAAACAATCATTACAACAACATATTGAATCAAATGGTATTGGTGTATATGCATGGGGCATTAAAGGATTTTTTAAACCATCTGGAAATGATTGGAATGTAATAAATGAAAGAATTAAATATACACCAGATGGATTAGAAATAACAGTTCTACCAGGTGATAAAGATCCATTTAATTTAGGATTATTTCCAAGAGTTGAATTAGTTTATCAATCAAGAGTATTATTTAAACCACAAAAAAAATATATTTTAAATCAATCAGTTATGTTTAAAAATATTAATCAACGTGCAGTATTTTTACAAATTATAACAAGTCCACCAGGTGGTTCAGGGGGATATCCTTTATTTCAATTAATGATTTGGAATCAAAATATTGTTGTTCGTGGATATGCTTTAACTAAATTTTCTACTTTAACACCAGTTAATATTATACCATCTGTTCTAAATAAAGAATATAAATTTTCAGTTGAAATAATGATTAGCACTGGTTCAGATGGATATTATATAGTTAAAGAATCAGGAAAAACGATATATACATTTAGAGGTCAAACTCATAATTCAAATAAAGATGTTAAATTACAATGTGGATGTTATAATAAAGACGCAGTTAGAGTTTATTTAACAGAATTAAATGTAGAACAATGTTAAAAAAAATAATATATTTTAATAACTTATATGTAATATACTCATGACATTAGTAATAATAACAGGAATAATTTTAGCAAGTTATACAATATATATATTAGCACTATATTGTATCATCAAATATGGATGTAAATCATATTAAAATATTTTTTTTTATTAAATAAAAATATTTTACATTAAGGTATAATTATAATTTAAATATATAATATAAAATGATTTGGATTTTATTATTTTTACAAATTGTGTTAGGGCTAAATCCAGGTAATGTAAAAGAAAGTTCACATTTACCTTTACCAATTACAATTGATGGACAAGTTTTACAAACAAGAGTTATGATTGATTCAAATTGGTTATGGTTTAGAAATAAAGATGGTTATGAAAATTGTTATGATGGAAATGGATGGGTTTCAAGATTTTGTTCAGATCCATTAAGTTGTATTAAAAATTGTGTAATTGAAGGAGTTGGTAATATTGCAGATTGGAGTGCTACATATGGAATTACAACTACTGGAAATTCAATTCGTTTAAATTATGTAACAAAAAATCAATATGGAACTAATGTAGGAAGTCGTGTTTATTTATTAGAACCATCTGGTCAAAAGTATCAAATGTTAAATTTAATGAATAGAGAATTTGTATTAACAGCAGATGTTCGTGCATTAGAGTGTGGAACAAATGCAGCAGTTTATACAATTGAAATGACACCTAATGGGATTTTACCAGCAGGTGCACAATATGGAAGTGGATATTGTGATGCACAAGCCTTACAAGGTGATCTTAAATATATATCTAATGGTGATGGTAAATCATCTTTTGCAAATTTAAATAAGACAGGATCTGCATGTGCAGAGATGGATATTTTAGAAGTAAATAAATATGCTAGTCAATTTACACCACATACATCTAAATTTCCAGGAGTAAGAATGTGCACTAATGATAAAGATTGTGGTGCTGGACCAAATCGTCATAATGGAATTATTGATAAAGATGGTGCAGATGTTAATATGTATAGATTAGGTAATAGAACATTATGGGGACCAGGTCCAACTTTTGCAATTAATACATTATTACCTCTCAAAGTAAGAACTCAATTTATTACAACAGATGGGACTGATAATGGAGACTTATTAGAAATTCGTAGATTATATGAACAAGATGGTAAAGTTGTATTTGGTGGTTCAATTACTGAATCATTAGTTGCATCAAGAAAACAACAATTTGGAGAAATTAATCATTTTGCTCAATTAGGTGGAATGAAAGCAATGGGTGATTCATTAAAGAGAGGACATGTATTAGCAATTTCATTATGGGATGATTCTTTTGCAAATATGTTATGGTTAGATTCAATTTATCCACCAGGTTCAACAGCAGCAGGTGCAGTACGTGGTCCATGCCCACCAACATCTGGTGTTCCTTCAGAAACACGTGCTAAATATCCAGATGCATATGTAGTTTATTCAGATATTCAATTAAATAGATTAAGTAATCCATCGCCATCACCAATGCCAGCACCAATGCCAGCACCAACGCCAAGACCACCTACACCATCACCAATGCCAGCACCAACGCCAAGACCACCTACACCATCACCAATGCCAGCACCAAGTAATTTATGGGATTGTGAAGAATGTGTATATATTTCTGGTCCAAGTCCAAGTCCAAGTCCAAGTCCAAGTCCAAGTCCAAGTCCAAGTCCAAGTCCAAGTCCAAGTCCAAGCCCCAGTAAATGTAGTCCTAAATGGGGTCAATGTGGTGGAAATGGTTGGAATGGACCAACCTGTTGTGAAAGTGGTTCAACATGTAAGGTAGGTAATCCTTGGTATTCTCAATGTTTATAAAAAAAAAAATTAATCACTTTATTTTTTTTCAATTAATTTGTATAAATTTATTAATTCTTTATTATTTAAATAATTCTCTTTAATCATTCTGATTCTGTTTAAATAAACAATTATATATACTATCATTTTATAAAAATTTTCCCAAGATTGATTATTTATGTAATTTTCATATACTTTATATGATTTTTTTGTAGAAGAAAGTATCTTCTCACATACATCATTATCCAAATAAATTGATATATTTTCATCTATTGAAACAAATGTATATCCTATAATTTCTTCTTTTTTTAGATAACCAACCAATTTATCATTTATATAAATAGAATTTATATTTTCATTAATCAATCCAATTTTATATTGAAACATGTTTATTAATAGTAATATATGATATATAAATTCAATTTTTTAAATAGTTAAAATGCTTATTTTTATAGGTTTTTGTTTTAATATGTGCTTTTGCTTGTTCTAATTTTTTAAATTCCTTTTGACAAGGTTTACATATATATATATTATTAATAGATGGAATCATATACTTAAATATTGAATCAATTAATTCATTTTCATTTGTATTTAATTTAATACATAATTCATTACTATGCTGACTCCATATACCATTATCTTCTATTATAATTTCTGGATTTTTAATTTTATTATTTTCTTCAATCGTTTTTTTAATAATCCTTAAATTAATATTTTCAAATAAATCAATATCATCAATAGTTAAATTACCAAATTGTAATTTTGAAAAACCATCATTATTTGAAACTGATAATATTTGATTCATATATGTTTGTAATTCAGGAATATGAGTAATAATAATCATAGCATCAAAATTATCTTTCATTTTAATTAAACATGAACATACATTAATAAAATTTTCTTTATCTAAACAACCAAACCCTTCATCTACAAATAATATATTAGGATTAGATATATTAGAAATACGAGTTAATACAATTCTCATAATCATATCAAGTAAAAATTTTTGAAACCCTGAACCTAAAGAAGCTGGTAAGCGAAGATTACCATCTTTACTAATTGTAAATATTTTAATTTCTTCTTTAAATTCAAATTCTACATTAAAATCAGTAATATTATTTAAAATTTCATTACATTTATCTGATAATACTATACATACTTGTCTTAAAATATTACTAGGAATACCAGTTTTATAATTAATACATCCATAATAAGTTTCATATAAATTTAATGTATCATCAATATTTATTATTTTATTTTTAATTTCATCATTGCGAATAGATAATTGTTTAATATTATCAATAGACCGAGAATATTCAATTAATTTTTGTTCAATATCTTTTAAATTTTCTAAATATTCCATTTCTTTAACTTTTAATTCATTAATTTCTATTTCAAAAGTATTATTTAATTGTTTTTGTTTATATTTATTTAAATTAGTATCATAATCCAAATAATCTTGTAATTGTTCTTTTGCCATATCAAATTCATTAATATATTCTTTAATATTTTCCATTTTTTCTTTAATATTTAAAGCAATTTTTTTTAGATTATTATAATCTTCTAAATATTTAATATTAGATAATTCATTTAATAAAAACTGTGCTTCTTTAATATTATTATTTTCTTTAATATGTTCATATTGAATTAAATCATGCTTAATATCCATATATAAATTATATTCTTTAATTTTTTCTTCAATAATTGTATTTTGTTTAATAATATTATTATTATTTATAATTTCATTATATTTATTCCATAAATCAATAGATTCTTCAATATATGAAATATCAATTTTTTTTGCTTGTTTTGCTATATTATATTTTTCTTGATATTGTGAATAAATATTATTTAAATAATCATCTATTTTGGTTAAATTAATAGATTGATTTAATTCTTTAATATTTTCTAAAATTTCACGAATTATATTGCGTTGTGCTTTATAAATAGATAAATTTTTATTAGCATCTTGATAATCATTTAATTGTTGTTGTAATAATTCAATAGGTTCTTCTGGATGATTTGCATCTATAATTTGATTTTGTGTGCAAGAAATTAATTGTCTATATAAAATATCTATATTTTCATTACATTCTGGAAATTGAATAAGATCATCATAATTATAAGATGTTTTAAACTTTTCAATAGTCCATAATTTATTATTATTTAAATTAATTAAAGATAAGTAAAGAGGATTATTTTCTATAGATTGTAATTCATCATAATTACTTACTTGAAAATATGTAAATAATTTATTCCATAAATGAATTTCTGCATCTTCTTTAATTTGTTTAATTTTCATTTTATTAAATTGTGATAATTTTTCTTTTATAATAGCAAATTCAACACGAAATTGTTGTAATTGATTTTTATATTCTAAATATTGTTCATTAGAATAAGGAAGTTCAATAGATTTACATTCATAAGGTTTCCAATCAGAAGATAAATCTACTTCTTGAATTTGTCTATTTAAATAACAAATTTTATCACGACATTCATTTAATAGTTTTTCATTAATATTTTTTTTAAATAATTCTTCTGCATTGCGTTCATCTATTTGTTGAATTTCATTATTCCACATTTTTTCACGATTATCTTGAGTTCCAAGTGCATCAAGTTCTTTTAATTTATTTTTTTTATCACGCCGTAAAAAATCACGTTCTTTTTTAACATGTTCTTCAATATCACGCATTGTATCAATATCAAGTAATTTACATAATAAACTATAAATATCTTTTTTATCTAAATCAATAATAAATTGACGATTTTGTAAAGCAGTTGTTAAATTAACAAAATCTTTATAATTACCTAAACCTAAATCTTCACGAATATATTTATATGTTTTAACAATACTATCTTTAGTAATATCTTCACCATTTCTATAAAGATGAAAAGTAGTTGCCGATGAATATTTTTGCCATGATTGTTCAACTATATATTCATCATCCATAATTTTAAAACAACATTTAATATAAGCAGATTTAGCATATTTATTAATAATATCATCTTTATAACCACGTTCACATTCATTAAATAAAATTCTTAATAAAATATCAATAACTGATGATTTACCAATTTTATTACGACCACATAAACCAACTAAACCATTTAATTCTTCAAAATTAATATGATTATCAGGTCCATAACAAAATACATTACTCCAAGATAAATACCTAATATGATATTTAACAGTTGGATAAATTTGACGATTTTGTAAAAATGTATTATGATAATCTAAAACACGTTGAATCATATTATCATCCGTTTTAGATTCTTTAAGTTTTTTAATAATTAAATTAGAATGTGAAAAATTAGTAATATCCATTTCTAATTTATCAGTAATATTAATTTTTTTTGAAGATGGTTCATGTCTTATAATTTGTGATATTGGATGATTATATTTATCACGAATTAAATTAGATGAATTTTGTAACCAATCAGCAGAACAATTTTGATAAATAAATGCTAAATAATTAATTTTAGCAGTAATATTTGGTAAAGGTGCTACAAATTCATTATCTTTAGCAACAATTTTAAGAGCAATTTCTTGTAAAGGAATCCAAATATGTCTTCCCATTTTAGAATTAAGATCCCATAAAATATAACCATGATTTAAACCTTCACCGCGATTTTTTTGAACAAATGAACCAGCATAAGCTATATTAGGTGCTAAAAATTGTGGTTTATGAATATCACCAAGCATTACAAAATCATATTTAGTGAATTGGTCTAATTTAAAACGACCATTAAAAATAGATTCATTATTATCATATTGAGCCGAAATAATAGGTTCATGTAATAATGCAATATTAATTTTATTTTTAGAAGATTTAGATGGAAATTGTGGAATAATTTTATCAATAGGACTAAATATATGAAATAAAATATTTTCAAAAGGATATACACCAGATTTAGAATAACAATTAATATAATTCCATTTAATATTATTAATACTATTACCAAGTAATATAGAAATATTATCTTGAGAGCATTTTGCATTAATATTATAATCATGATTTCCAGGTATAATAATTGTTCTAATTTGATTTGTTTCTAATTGCATAATTAATTCATAAAATATATGAACATCATCACTATTCAAATAAGTTTTAAATTCAAAAATATCACCAGTAATGACTAAAAGCACATTTGTTTTATAATTAGGAAATAATATAATATCATTAACTAATAAATTCCAAGAGTTTTTAATATTATTATAATTTTTATCTAAAATATGAATATCAGAGATATGAAATATATGAGTAATCATATTTGTTTTAGTTATATAATTAAGAAAAATATACATTTAATGAAAAAAAATTATAAAATTCATTTATGGTGTGTTTTACAATAAATCTATAAAAGTAAATATATATAGATTAAAATGGGAATAACAAAAAGTCAATTTTCATGGAAGGATACATCAGAAAATGAAAATATGAAATTGAAAACTAAATTAAATTCAATTAAAGAAGAAAAAGAAAATAATGACAATTCACGTGTAGTAAATAAAAAATCATTCTTAAAAGAATGTTTCATATGTAGTAAATAAAAAATTGAATTTTTTTTTAATATATTAATAAATACAATGATCAATAATTATCCAATTAGAAAAGATATTAAAAATATTATAATTAATAATAACTGCGTGGTTTGCGGTTCAACTAAAAATATTGTATGTGATCATAAAAATAATTTATATAATGATCCAAGAGTTTTAAATATAGAAACTCAAACTATTGAAGATTTTCAACCATTATGCAAACATCATTATCTACAGAAATGTAAAATATCTAAAAAAGAAAAAGAATATAAAAAGGTATATTCAGCTAAAGAAATTCCATTATTAAATAGTTTTGGTATAGAATTTCCTTGGGAAAAGAAAATATATGATGAAACTGATATTAATTGTAAAAAAGATACTTTTTGGTATGATCCTGTTGAATTTAATAAAAAAATTAAATATCATATGTTTAAAGTTCTTCCTCTAATGTTAGAATTAAAACAATTTTATAATAATAACGTATAAACTTATTATTTTTTATTATATAAAGTATAATCAATACACCATATTAATATATATAAACAATTTTCTTTATTATCAATAAATACTTGCCAACTATTTTTTGATTTATCTTTAACATCTATACTAAATTGTTTATTTTTATAAAATGCATTTTTAGTATCAATAATATGCTTTTTATATGATTTCTCATTTTTAGGTTGCGTTATTTGTTCACAAATAACATCAGGATGATTTATATAATGATATAAGTTTTGATATTCTTTATTATTTTGAATTAAATTATTTATATATTTTATTTTTTCTTCTTTAATATTAGATCCCTTTTTAAATAATATACAAGTTGGATCTAAATTAGATATACAAATAGGAATTCTTTTATTTTCTATAATATCTACTTCTTTATATTCAATATTAATATATTTTGGATCTGTTATTAGTTTTTTATTATTTTTTGATTCCTTATATGGATTATTATAAAATTCTTCATAATCAATAATTGCTTGAATTGATGTTCGATGTGGTCCAGTTTTATGGCCTTTATTAATTATATCTTTCCAATATCCAGTCATTCTTCCAGATAATCCTTGAACTTGAACATTTTCATTAATATTTTTAACAAATTTTTCGTGAGTTGCACCTATTTTTATTTTCCATTCATTTGGAATTAAATTCGCACGACGATAAAATTCTTTAACTGTAATAACTATATGATTTGTTATATTTTCAAAAATTTTATTTAATTCTTCAAATTGAATTTTTTCAACTGAATTATGATTTTTAAATAATATACCTTTTTTAATACAAGCATTTTTAATAAAATTTTCTATAGAATCTACTGTTCTAATAATATGAATTCTATAATCATTTTTATAATTATCTAATATATCTTCTTGAATCCATTTTTCAGCATTTTCTTGATTGTCAATTGGATAAAATTCTTGAATAATATTTCTTTCTAAAAAATCTTTATGTCCAATATAAGATTCAGGTATAGTCATTTTATATAAACAATGATAATCACCCCATTTTGTTAAATCTAATAATTCATATTTCATAGTTGCACTTACAAATATAAAACGAATATTATATTTTTTCATATATTCAATATCATATATATTACTATTTTTCAGAATTTTATGAAGTCTCTGAAATTGTTTATCACCACTATCTATTTCATCAATAATAATTAATGTATTTTTTATTTCTTTAATTTTGTTTTGTAATTTTAATAATTTACCATGATGATATACATTTTTTTTAAAACATTCTGGTATTTTTTCTTTCATATCAGTTTCCCATAATTTATTACTCATAGCAGTTATAAAGAAGATATTATTATAATCTAAAATAAAATTATCATCTAAATGAGTAGACATATTTATAGCAATTTGAATCATAAGACCATCCATACCAACTTTTGTTTTTTTAAGTATACTTATTGCTCTAATTGGTGATGTATAAAATATGTTAGTTATAAATGAAGCATCTTCTTTTTGATTATCATATATATATTCACTAGTTGCTTTAATATTCTTTTTTAAATAATTATTTTTATTTTTTTTAATAGCAGTATCATAAGTAGATATTACATATTCTCTATCTGAATTAATTTTTTCAATATCCAAATTTTCTAACATGATTTTTGTATTTATTAATATAAATAATCAATTTTTATTAAAAAAAT
>Ga0315904_10001583_pt1 | contig 36311 bp, 53 predicted proteins | sample LakEriMetagenome_6_FD_203529 | JGI IMG/M metagenome (GOLD analysis project Ga0315904, IMG submission 203529) | Freshwater fungal communities from buoy surface, Lake Erie, Ohio, United States - Buoy 12 MA120 | ecosystem: Environmental > Aquatic > Freshwater > Lake | place: USA: Lake Erie, Ohio...
CTCCCATGCCTGGGATGAAGAACGACTTTGCGGTGTTGCCCCAATATGCTTTTTCGAGTGCGATAGCAATTTTGTCTTCTTCAACTCGGGCGGCGGCAAAAATGTCTTGTGCTTCTTGGACTCGGAAATCGATGGTAGCCGATAGGACGGATTCGCCTCGGCGGCCTGTGCGAATGTTGCTTCCTGATTCTCCACCGAACTCTGCTGGAATTGCGGCCTCAAGTCGCTCTTGGCGTTCAAGACGGTCAAGTGCTACGTCGGTTTTATATCCTGGGTTGGTTTGGAGTTGCTGGATGTCTCCGCCTTTGACGACACCGAGTTGTCCTGTTTTGCCGTCGGCAATCTGGATGATCTCTGGGTTTTCGTTGGGGCGTGCAACGAGGTACTCGTCGGGGAAGATGCCACGCTCGATAGCGATTTCGGTTAGGGCTTGAAGGCGTGCACGGGTGTAGTACATGCCGAGGATGCCGTCGAATTGTCCTCGTGGTTTGTCGAGAGTGATTCGTTGTGGGATGACGACGAGCGGCATGCCTGTGCGGTTCGGGATGCGGGACAGTTCCATTGCTGGACGTCCTGAGTAGGCCATGCCTGTAACGGGGTCACGGTCTTTTTCTGATCCGAGTACAGCGGTGACGATTTCGTTTCCGCAGACATATTCGATGATGGTGAACATGTCGTCGGTTTTGGGGTTCGCTACTCGAAGTTGGCCGTCGATCATCGGACCAAAGTTCTGCATCAACCACTTGTAGGTTCGTGAGTATGTGAAGATGACGTCGTCGGGGACTGGGTTGTCTGCATCGACGATCGGTGAGGCAAAGGTGTCTAGGGGGTTGCGGATATGCCATTCGACAAGTTGCTTGTTGAAATTGGGCTTTAGGAAGATTGGGGCATTGGAGTATGCGTAGTAGTGACGGAAACGTCGACGGTCTTTTTGTTGCATGCGGTTCATTGACCACATTGCTTCCATCGCTCGTTTGCGATCTCGGGCCAGTTTCATGGATCGTTCCTGTCCCTCTCTTAAGGCAGGAAAATACACGGAGGCTAGGGTTGATGCTGAACGCATCGACATTTGTTCGAGGCCTGTGATGAAGAGGTTTGCGACTGAGGATCGTGTGGTACGGTCCAGTTCTGAAAGTGGAACTACGACGTCACCGTTGGCAAGACGACGTACTTCTCGCATTTGTTGTAGCACTGGGCCAGCGGCTTCTCGGCGCTGTTTGTAGAGATCTACAATTTCTTCAACACTTTTCATTCATGACCTCTGGTAGACAAACTTACGTGTAACAGTAACATACCATTACCTGTTAAGCATCCAGGATGGCCTCCATTGTCTGGGTGGAATTTTGATTGTTGTCAAGTTGGGCAGGTTGAGTACTGCCATCCATAATGCCATCACGATGTCGGTGCCGTTCTTTTTGTCTCGATGCCATTTGGTGAGTTCGTCGATGACGGCGAGGGTTTTCCAGTTGTTGCGCATGGTGGGGAGGCGTAGCGCTCCTGACCTGATGAGAGGTGGGAGTAGTGCTTCTACACCTGATTTTTCGTCTACCTTGTTTCGGCTGGTGGTGTGGGGGACGATGTTTACTTCGTGTCGGGATTGCCATTTACGGACGAAGTCGTGTTGGAGTAGGAAGCGTTGGGCGGCGTTGATTTCTACTACCCAGTGGGTGATGGGGTAGCCCATGTCGTAGGAACGGTTTTGTAGTTCTTCCATTTTCCCTGAGTAGGTTCGGGTTGTGGTGTCGTATCCGAGTACTTCTTCGGCGGTCATTTTGGTTCGTTCTACGTCTACTACGTGGTAGAGGTTTTGTTCTGGTTGGTAGATGATCCAAACAAAAGCCCAGAACATGGTTGGGGATGGGTCGATGGATACGATTGATACCCATGGGTGGGACAAATCTCGTGGGATGTTTCCTGGCATACGTTCGGAGTCGATGCATCCTGGGTACATAACTCCGTCAATGCCTGTTCCGCCTGTGATCCAGGTTCGGTCCGCTAATCGGTTTTCGATGTCGAGGTCTTCTTGTTGGTAGACGACACGGAAAATGTCTGGTTTGTTGTAGCGGATGAATGATAGGTCTGACCAGGGGAGTCGTTTGGGATCTAGGAGTGGACCTTCAGGGTAGGGTTTTGCTTTGAAACTGCGGGATTCTTTTCCTGTGTCCAACTCATCGTAATACGCTTTGTAGACGATGTGGCGATATTTCTTTTGTTTTACTGGTTCTTGCGCCGCAAGTTCTTCAGGGCTGAGAACATCCGACCCGTCATATTCCATTTCGGATTCGACGTCGTAGGTTTCTTTTGCGAGGCAATGAGCGTAGAGATCTCCTGAGCCAAGTCGCTGGCCAACAACTGCAAGGAGTCCGCCTGGGTCACACCGAGCCTCAGCGACGTTGTCCCATCGCTCAAGTAACTTGTCACGAGCCACCGACTCTCGGGCGTTGTCTGGGGAAGCAACGTCATCGAAAAGACATAGATCGGCTCGGTGTCCGATGAACTCCGCTTCAATACCGTATGCACGAACGGTTGGTTCTTTGTTATCCAACCCGTTTCCATCCAGTTGTTCCACAACAAATTCTTCTGCTCGCCAGAGGGCTCCTTTGTCGACTGGTTTGAATCTTCCATAGTCGAGCGATAAACATGCTTCGGCATTGATTGCTAATCCCTTCTCTACCAGTATCGGGTCTGGTTCCATTGGTGTTACACGTTCAAGTGTTTCACGGATACGTCGTGAATACATTTTAGCCATAGCGGCCGACACTGAGCCAATCATGACTCGGATACGACGGTTACGGCAAATAGCCCACACGGCGACATCATGAAACAATGTTGACTTGCCTGCACCTGGCGGAACGTTTAATACAACAAATTCTTTTTCGTCTGATTCCAACAGTTTCACCAAGGTAACTGCGGCTTCTACCTGCCATGGGGATGGCACACGGCCAAGGTAGCGTCGACGGAAATAATCAAAATCCTCTAGCCCTCGCTGGGCTTCTTCGCTGAGCATGTCGAACGGGATAGCCGATGGTAGGTCGACTGCATCCATGAGTCGTTGATAGTCAAGTTCTTGACGTCCGCCTGAACCTTTACCACGGGAACCTTTTGCTTCGGCTTCTCGTCTGCCTGCTTCTGCTTCTTTTGCTCTTTTAAGCCAGCGGGAACCTGTGTTGTAGTGGACACCTGATGCGGCACATGCCGCTTTGATGGATTGTCCTGCGGCGATCAACGCAAAAAATTTTGCTTTGTCTTGGGCAGGTACGGCTCTTTTAGTTCCCATATTCAACCCCTTCCAATATGTTTATTTTCTGCGCTTGTTAGCCTGGTTGGCCGCTCCAGCAGATGTTCCACCGCTGTATGCCGCTCCGCCACCAAGAACTTTTTGTGCTGTTTGACCTTTCTTTACGAAAGACGAAATCATTTTTGACTTCTCTCCCGAAAGAACGTTCATTGGGTTTTTTTGTACGTTGGCGGACACACGACTAACGTTGCTCATTTGACCTGTGATGCCACCTTTGGTGACGTCAACAACTTTACCGATCGGGTTTTGGATCACTTTATTAGCGACACGAGCAGGGAAATCTTTCGCTGTCAGTTTTGATGCGGCGGCACGACCTGCTGTATAAGCGGTGCGGGGTGCGGCAACTGCGGCGGCTCCTAAAGCAACACCGAGAACGTCCATTTTGCGTGGAGGTTGAATAACTGATGCTCCTTGCATTCCACGAGTTGCGTTAGAAATTGCACGTCCAACTTGTGAAGGAGAAAAAATAGAAGGCTTTTGATCCATAACTGTTAAACGAGTTTTGGTTTCTGGCATTAAGCCTTTACCGTCACGGCGAGAAGGTGCAAGACCAGATGGTTTTTGGCCTGGAGCAGTGAATGCTTCCGTAGGTCGAAGATCTGTACGCACCGATGCTTTCAATGCCATAAGTTGCGCTGGTGTGTACGTTTGTTTTTTATCGTCTTTACCTTTTGCCATGTTGCAAAGAATAACACAGCATGCTAATCTGTGTTCGCAATCAAGCAAGACCTCCACGCTGGGAAGCAGTTGAGGCAAGCAAGGGTGTACACCATTCGCACGGTGCGGGCCAATTCACACTAGGAAACTAGGGTAGATGTTTCCTGCAACCAAGAAGTACCCATGACCGATCCTTCCCCTGTTGCGTAAGAGAAACAAGCGGCGTGAGTAACGACATTTACTCGATATGAAACACGAACAGTTTTGAAACGGTGTCGGCTGAAAGAATTTGGCTACGGCTACCGAACAGCATTAAGTTGCTGTTGAAGTGTGGGGGAAGCCATAGACCCATCTATCGAGCACTCCCGCCCTACGGTTGGGCTAACGCCCTCACTACGTTCGGTTGTTCACAGAGAAGTTGTGGACAATGTGGATAACAACACCCACTTCTCAGCCCTGACCTAAAATGTGCAACAATACAGATGAAGACCACACACAGTCACCACAAGATCCACACGCCCAAAACACCACAAAAGAGTGAATCCCGACAAAAGCAGATACATACCTATATAGGGGGGGGTGCTAAGGCAGACTACGGGTTGCGGGTGGGTGTGGCGTTCGGTGCTGGCGGGTCGGGCTCGGGTCGGGTGGTGCGCTCGGATTCTGTTGGGCTCGCTCGCTCGGTCGGGTCTATGGATGGTATGCGCTTCGGCATGTCGTGGGGTGACGGTACCGACGCCTAGTGAGTGGGGTGGCCTCTTCTCCTCCTCGGATTGTTTCACGTGAAACATTTACTTGCACACTACAACTAAAGATCTTTTTGCTAACTTCTGCTAGCGGTGCGTTTGCTTTGGTGGTGTGACGCATGTCACATAATTACTTGGTGGATTGCCACGAATCGTGGAACGTTTGCTGGTAGTTTCATAGGTAGGAATTCGGGCACGTGCTCGGGTCTTATGTCAGTAAGGGGACATTATGAACACATCAACCATCAACCCGAGCGAGGTAACACTCGCTCCAATCGTGGAGGCGCTCCACAAGGTTTACAGTGACCATCTAGCGCCAGCAGTGAAAGAGGCCTCGGGCGTGAACCTCCCGCCCGCTCTCTTCATTGTCAAGCGTGACGCCCGTGCATGGGGTCATATCACCGTGCGCCCCGCATGGGAGGCCAGCGCCGAGGAATTGGACACGGACTACGCCTACGGGGCTACGGCTATCTCCATGGGTGCACCGATGACCACCACGGTCACTCGGGGATTCCATGAGATTATGGTCTCGGGCGAGTGTCTCGCTCTCGGTGCTCGGGAAGTGTTCGGGACGGTGGCCCACGAGGTAGCCCACGCCTACAACATTGCGAGCGGAATCCGTGACGTAGACACGAACGGACGCCACAATAAGCGCTTCAAGGATGCGGCCGAATCGCTTTTCGGTCTCACCATCACCGAGCACAGAACCTACGGGTGGACACTGACCGAGGTAGGCGATGAATGCGCCACCCGATGGAGCGAGGCTATCGCCAGCATCGAGGAGGCCATTACGGCCAGCGCCCCACGTCAGAACCTCGGCGGATTCGGTGGCGGGTTCGGCGGGTTCGGAACATTCGGCGGAGGCTCACCCGCTCCTAAGGGACGGGACAAGAATCTCAAAAAGGCCACGTGCGGATGTGGGTCTACGATTCGCACGAGCATGACCGCTCTACTCAAAGGCATCACGTGCGGGGGATGCGGGGAGGCGTTCACCATCTAAGCGGGAGGGGGGGGAGTCGATCGAGAAGGCTCCCCCGTTCCCCCCTCATCTTCGGCCGAGGTCGGAGGCGGGAGGGGAGCGCCAAGGCTCCACACTTAAGACAGGAATCGAAAGGGGATTACATGTCAAAGAAATACACAATCACGGTGCTAGTGGGCACTGTCTACACTGCGGAGGTGGAGGCCGAGAACCTTGACCACGCTCGACAGATAGCGGAGGCGTTCGACCCGTACGAGGCTCCCGAGTGGGACGAGGTCGAGGCCGATAGGACGGTCATCATTGGCCACCACTACGGGCGAACCGCTTTCGGGTTCGGTATTGAGACCGCCATCCTAGGAGTGAGGTCTTAAGACATGAAACTAGATTCATCACTTACGCTCGAACAAGTGTTCGAGGTTGCACGGGCGCAAGTACACGAGCGATTCGGGGCACCGTTCACCGCTTGCAAGTACGGCCACTTAGATTGCTCGACCACTCGGGGCGGTGTCTGCCTCAATGAGGAGACCGACAAGGTCACGGCCGAACTACTCGCCACTATCACCGAACTAATGAAGGGCTAGGTCTTAAGACATGAAAACACGACAAGGATATCCAGCCGTGGCCGTGCTCAAGGTGCTCCACAAGGCAACGCTCAAGGTGGCCGAGTACGACTATCCGACCTACGCCGAGGCCGTGACCGCTTTTAAGGCGATGAAGGCGAGCCACCCCGAGGAAATCTATTTCCTCCATATCAACATCGTGGAGGTGCAGTCTTAAGACAGGACAGGGTAAGCGAGTCGGTCGCTCTTCGGGTTCGAGTCCCGACTATCCACGGGGATACACCAATCCCCCCCGCAAGTGTGATACACTTCGGGGAGCACTAACAGAAGGGAAATTAAAGTGAGTGCATACATGGTAAGCAATGACCACCTAGACCTATTGGTCTCGGCGGGATTTATAGGAGCGGGGTACGAGGCCACGCTGGACGTCTATCACGGCGACAGGTGGCACAACTTCACCCGCTACGAGCACGCCGACATGGTGAAGGGGCTCCTCCATCAGGCCAACCTCGACAGCGTGAACTACCGATATAAAGAGTTCACCACCGAGACACCCGCACCATATAGCGGGGCAGACATCGCCCAATATCTCGGCGGGGTAGTCATCCCGTGGGGGCATGTGCTCGGCGCTCTTCGATGCTTCGAGTATCAAGCGTGTGAGCATCCCGAGTGGAGCACCTCGCTCGCCAAGGCCATCGTCGAAAAGATCCGCTTCAAGGTTTGCCAGCGCATCACCGAGGAGGCGGGCGGAATGTGGGAATGGAACCGCTCCGACGCCCAAGAAATCATGCAAGGAATCAGAGAAGGAATGAGGGCTTAAGACATGAAAACTATCGTCACTATCACCATCGAACACCCGACACCATCGGCGGGGTTGTTCATTGACAGCGCCATTCGGCCATTCATCTCGGACATGGAGACCGACCTACCCGATGACTGGAATGTCAGTCTTAAGGTCGAACCCGCCAAAGAAATGGAGGCTTAAGACATGAATACATCATCGCTCTACTGGTTCGCTGAAGACGGCTCATACGGGGGAGGTCTACCACTTGTGACCGTCACCGACAGATGGACGGAGGAGGATTGGAGCAAGGTGCAAGACGCCACCGACTCGACCCGCCTTGACATCGCCCGTCAAATCACCGACCGCCTCGCCATCGAAGACTACTTAGAGGGTCTTAAGGCAGACCTCGAAGTGGAGGTAGACCTACACGGCGGACGTACCCAACTGGCCTACGACCTCCGAACCGCAATCATCAAGACAGAAAAAGAACTAGCAGAAATCAAGGAGTCTTAAGACATGAAACATCAACTAACAATCATCTGGAGAGAGAGCGACGGGCGGACGTACTGGCGCACAGGGCAGGCGTTCGAGTCGATCGACTGGGCAGACGGCATAGCCCGAGAGATTGCATACTGCACAGCGGGAGACGAGGGTGCCGAGATACTGGCGGTGTTCCCTAACGCTTCAGAGCGGACACTACGAAACATGAGTGCCATCTATGAGGCGGTGGAATCACTGTCTTAAGACAAGGGGCGGGGCTAGGCCTTAGTCGGGAGCGACACCCGACCGTCCACCATGCGAGCCACAACGGTGAGCAGTAGACAACACTCCGAAGGGGAGAACAATGAAAGAGACAGAAGAGATGCAGAAGGTGCGAGAGGGCACCAAGGTTCACGAAGGTGGAGGCTTCAGCCTCGACAACGAGAACAGCATCGAACACTACCGAGTGATGGTTGCTATCACGGAACTGTCATTCCGAATCAATACGGGAGCGAAGATAACCCGAGCGAACGTGATTCAGTTCTGCCGAGAGAACTACGGCACCAAAGGCAAGAACAATAAGACGGTACTTAAGGAAATGATCGACTACTACACGGAGACCTATGGCCGTGAGTTGGATTATGCACCAGCGAATCGTGCACTCGGAATCAGTAAGGAGTCTTAAGACATGAACACCGAATCAATTACAACATCGGCCAGATTCAGGATGCCTATCGGGGAGGTGCGCAACGGCTACAAGATGGTCGTGAACACTGACGATAGACCGAGCGAGCAACTACTCGTGACCGTGGCCGAGGTGCACTATCAACTGTATTCATTCCAAGGTTGGTATGAAATCATCGACACCGATGGCAACCACTGGCAGTTTAATAACAGCGACATCGTCGAGGTTGAGTCTTAAGACAGACGTGTGACATAGTTCACACTTGACAAACGTATAACACTTATATAAAATCTAATCATGTCATCCGACATAACAACTCCGAAGGGGAGAACAATGAAAACAGAACAACAACTACAAGAAATGGCTCAGAGTTTTTCACTGAGTCAGCACCTCACAGAATGGGACGAAAGCCTCACGTATGAAGAGGTAATCGAAATCCTCGAAGAGGGAAACCATCACAGCGATGAGCGCATCCTTGTTTGGGAAACGTACAGCGACTGGGAAGGCGTCAGCATCTCAAATGAAATCGAGAACGTGACCATGTCCGTGTTGGCACTACTCAAAGAAGTGCAGGCTTAAGACATGAAAAAGTACAACGTCACATTCCACTACTCAGTGGAGATAGAAGCGGAAGATGAAGAGATGGCAGAGGAGGAAGCGTGGTCGAAGTTCGGCAACCCTGACTTCACCAGCAACGATGACTTCGCTACCACGGTCGAGGAAAAGATCGAGATACTACCAGCGCAGACATCAACCGTCGATGACATCATGGCCAACAGTGTCGAACTAACACTTAAGGCAGAAGAACTCATCACGAAATGGGAAGACGAAGAAGATTGGTGGGAGAACGTCACAGTGGGACGGCACAACTTCGACATCAACATCTTCTACTGGAAGGATGATGAAGGGGATTCTGTGCGGATAGCCACAGCGCACCCAGTAGCACACGATGGTACGGGTTACGGCGTGACCGACATGAGTAACTTCGTCCGTCTCATCGTCAAGAAAGTCGAGGCTTAAGACATGAAGAAGTACGCACACAACCATCCAGCAGTACGTGCATGGACACCCGAACTACAACTAGAAAAAGAAAATAGAGAGACAATGGAACGTAAACAATTCCGTAAAGTAATCGCACAAAAAATTGAGACACTCATCGCAGTGACATTCCTCATCGGTTCACTACCAACCATCGCATGGCTATCAGAGAACAACGCTCCCATATTCATCACGCTAGGCTCATCATTCTCGATGATCGGTTTCGCACTTGCAATCCTCATGGAGGAGCAGAAGGGATGAGCATCTTCGCTGAGTATCGGATACGGTGCGACGAGTGCGCTCGTATCTCGATACTTACGGGGAGCCAACCACGCTGGGTATGGAAACAGGCAAAGGGGAACCAATGGCAACGGCGACTAGGAAAAGACATCTGTCCATCGTGCGCAGATATAAACGAAGACTACTGGAGCACCGAGTTCTAAGGACTCCAGTACCAGAACCTAAGAAGTACGTCATCGTCAGACTTAAGGCAGGAGGTGGGCATTACTACTTCCGCTACGACTTCGAGGAGGTCTGGCGTTGGACAACTTCAATCCACGAAGCACAAACCTTTAATACTTTAGACAGGGCAGAGTCAGAAGCAATGAACTGTTCGGTCTACTACAAATCCCGCTATGAGATAAAACAAATCGGATAAATAACTGCTAGCATCAGATCGGCTCCAGTCATGGGTTTCCCCTTCCCCGTGGCTGGAGCCTTATCCGTTCCTGAAACAACTGCTCCCGCTCCTTGGGTGTGTAGCCACCCCACATCCCGTCACGACGGCCTGACTCTTCCTCGAACTTCATCTGATACTCAAGACACTCATGTCTTACGACACAACTACGACAGATGGCACGGGCTTGATCCCAAACGTGAGGGCCAGTATGTCCACGCTCTACATCGGGAAAGAATATCGTCGGGTCTACCTTTGCTATCCCTGCACATGCGGCCTTATCAAACCAAATCATTTTCTTCTTCCCCTTTTTGCTTTCTTAAGTTCTAGTTTTGCGTTTGTTGTTTTGTGTTGGTGGCAGATACACGGACACGTATCGTGAACCGATTGTGGCCAGCGCTCGATCGCCCGTTCTACTGTCCCGCAGTGCGTACAGTCGGGGTGTGCCCGTGTAAATTGCCAGAGCCCGTCACTCAACGGTGCTCTTTCGTTCGTTAATCATGCTGAGACAGCCGAGATAACCGATGGCATCCACGACAGAATCGTGGTGCCACCGATTGTTCTCACGTGCTGTGCGCATCCGTGCAAGTTTCATAGCGAGAGGGAACAACACTGCCTCCTCAACACTTAGAGATACCCCCGACAGACTTTCAAAGATGGAAGCCACCTTTGAGTAGTCGTCATACGGGTGTGCGTAATCGTTGTTACGGTCTCCCGTAATAAGGTCATACGCCTCGATGCATATCTCAGCCCCCGCTAACGAGTGGGTTTCTCCATGTTGTTGGCGGATGGTTTTCTTCGACACTTTTCTTTTCCTCTAATGAACTGTACGGTCTTATGACATGAACACATGGATCGAATCCTTCTTCGAACTCTTGTTCTTCTTCGGCGGTGTATGGAATACCGTCATGCGTTGAACAGACGGGTGGCCCGACGAACCCTCTCATCAGGCCAATCTCCATCCATTCATCGAAGTGGATCTTCGACAAGTCCATTTAGAAATCCTCGAAGTCTGACGCTGGGCGTGCATTAGGGAAGACGTTGCCGATCTTCTGCATCACTGCATCTGTCTGGTCTTTGACCCAACGATCCCAACGTACTGACATACCGATTTCGTCAGCAACAACTTTGACAGACTTGCCTTTAGTGCCGTCCTTCTTGGTGTATTCCTCAACCTCGTAACGTCCATGGACGATAACGCTATTGCCTTTGGTTGCTGAAGCGACGAAGTTCTCTGCGAGAGATCCGAACACGATGACGTTGTGCCATGTTGTTTTCTTCTTGTCGTCTTTGCCGTAGGTGTCTGCTACTGAGAACTCAGCGATGGCCATGCCGCTTGCTGAGAACTTCAGTTCTGGGTCGGAACCCACGTTGCCGTGGATAGTGATGTGGTTCATTGGGTTTCCCCTTCTTTCTTTAGTGGTTTGGTTTTATTGACTGCCTTAGAGCAGACATGTGTTGGTGCCTGTGTTGGCGTGACATAGAGAGTAACCCTAATGCCACACCTTTCACAAGTCCAGATCGTTTTTTCCATTGACTCTTTCCCTTCTACAAGTTCTGCATTCTCGTGAATTGTCTGGTCGAGTGTAAGTGTTTTCTTCTGTGTATTCATGCCCGTATAGGCAGTGAGTTTTGTTTTTATGGAAGTGTCGTCCACGTTCCACCATGTCCTGCATGTTCTCTGATTGTGTTCCCCCTTCGAGATGGTGTGGGTTCACGCATCGGCGGTTGTCGCATTTATGTCTTACGACAGGAGGCCAGTAAAGGTTTGCGATAAAGAATGAGAAGCGATGTACTGCACGGTGTTTACCCCAGACATAGAACTGTCCGTATCCGTCACCACGTAGTCCGCCTTTCCATTCCCAGCAATCTTCAGGGTCACCTATCGAGACACGTTGCCAGAACCGTTTGGTTTCTTTGTATCCCATTGTTTCCATGCGTGATGTCCCTTGTCAAGAGAATAGTCATAGAGCGCTTTAGCGGCGGTCAGGTTGACGACTGGGTTGAGTAGATCATCGACGGTGTTAATGATTCCCTTCTGTCTTAAGTATGTAACCCAAGAGCGGTCGTTGATTTGGGTGAGCCCGAAGTCTGCTGACTTGACTGCTTTGCATTTGCGGTACTGCTTCCAAGGTTTCAGTTTGCAATCTTTATGGGTGAGGGGTTTGCGGTAGTTCCAGCCGACTGCTTTGGACTGGCACTTGGATTCTCGATACACGATTCGATCGAGGGTTTTGAGGTCTTTCTTTCGGAAGCCCACCTCTAGGGCTATACGCATAGCCTTCGGGCATTTGAAGGGCTGAGAGGCCGTCTGAGAGGCCAATGCGGGGGTTGTGGGGATAAGGGTTGCGATGAATATGAGTGGGGTCAGTATGCGTTTTCGCATGGGGCCTCCTTTGTTAGGACGATAAGGACGTGTATCTCTCTATACCTACCTCCGAAATGTGAAACGGATCAAGTTAGTCTAGCCGAAATATCTCGCACTTACCAATCGGAACAGCAATGAACTGCTCATCAGATGTGTACTTGGTTTGCTTACTTACGACAGGAACCTGCGCCAACGTCTCGCCATCAACAACGAGAACATAAGACCGATCATCATTCAACATTGTGAAGTAATGATTAGGTGCAATGAACTTCTGTTTACGAGCAGAGAAGTGCACAGTTCCAAATGGAAAATCTTTCCCCTTCCAATTATGTTTCACCTCTACTTCAAAACCATAATCAGACCAGTCCTTAAATGCAAGAACATCAATCCCATATTGGTCAGGGTTAACCCAAGCGTAGAAGTTATTGGCATGTAGCCAGTCGATGATTGCGAACTTCGCATTGTCATCAGCCAGATACAAGCCAACATCGAAAGGTTTCTTCAAGTCAGTCGCCTTGGTATCTACCAGGTGGGTAAACCTTAAGCGGATCAACCTTGCCGTTGTTCATCATGTTGACTACGAAATCAACCGATTCAATTACGGATTCAACGAATGTCTTTTCTGTAACTTCTTTTTCTTCTTCATTTTCCATTAGTATCCTGCTTCCTTTAGTAGTTCAACAAATAATCCGAATGGTAAAACTGCATACCAATCCTCAACCTTTAACGTGCCACGCTTCTTAGCAACCACTGTTCCAGTGTTGGCCTCAGCGTTAGCAATCTCTTCCTTAAGTTCGGACACCCACTCGCTGAGTTTCAACGTGCCGTGATCCTTAACCTCGAAGACAACAGGCCCGCATCCTGTGATGTCGCCCTTGTCGTTGATGCCGTGGAGTGCACGACGTTCAGCGTAGGGAAAGCCATTGTCTTTCAGGTATTTCACGACTGCTGTTTCGGCAGCGGTGCCTTTCTGTTTAGCCTTGCTCATACCTGTTCTCCGTTTTTGAAATACCACACTGGTTGCGGATCAACATCGTATTTATATAAGTGTGCATCAGGCTGGCGTTCCCAGTCTGCATAGGCGGCAATCGCATACTCTCGACATTCCCAGTCGTCGGTGTATAAACCTTCGCCCATGTGTGTACCTAAACGATTAGCAATATTTCTCCAGCGTTCAATCTCATCGGCTGCTTCCGCAAAGAGAACCGTTGCCCAATATTGGTCGGCAGTCCGTAGTCGGGTCACAATGTCATCAGTCATATTTCACCCCTACGAATATGTACGTGCAAGTTCTGACGTAAGTCTCGAACACTCAGCAGACAAAACAGAAACAGTTGATTCAAGTTGAGCGACACGTTCCCACGCACGTGTGTTGTCTTTCAATGCGTTATCTAGTTTCTCCTGAACCTCTCGCACCATCTCCGATGCCGTATCGATATGTACATAGTCGGTAGCCATCAGAACGGCTCCTCAATCTGGTCACGATTCCATGCTTCGATAAGGAGGTCACGGAACAATCTGCTCCGCTTCACCCCCCTCGACTCGCACAGGTCAGAAATCTGCTTCAACTGTTTCTCTGTTACACGAAGACCAATGATACGTACCGAAGCCTCGTTTGCATCTGGATCAACTGTTCTTTTGTTAGGCATGATTACTTCCCTTCATCAGTATCTAGTAATTGTTTATATTGAGCAACATCTTTTTTTAATTGTTCCCAATTTTCAAAATCAATTTGTTCTGATACATCAGCATAAAAATCCCTGAAATTGGATTTCCACATATCACGATCCGCTTGAAGTTTGACTAAATAATCAACCATTTCAACCATCGATGAAAGTTTTTCAAAACTATTAAGCGTTCCCATTATTTACTCTCCTCGCTGAATGATTTGAGGTCTTTGAATGATTCACGCAATGCGCCAAGGTCTGCTTCCTTGATTCCTTTAGTCCAGTCAAGGCCAGCATTCTTTGCCACTACCTCTGGATCAAGGTTCGCTTTAGTGCAGGCTGTAACGAACTGGTTACGTTGCTCTTCGGAAAGTTCAGCGTTGGCTTCTTGAGCGGCCGCTTTAGCGGTAGCACGTTGTGCGATCTCCACTGCCTTACTGACACGTGGGCCAGTATCTTTCTTGTTTGGCACGGGACCGTTGGGTACATGTGCGGGGCTGTGGTCCAAGTCTTCCCATTCCTGCTTCGTCCAAAGGCTAAGACAAAACCCGAATCGCATGGCGCAGTTCCTAATGAGGTCGCTTATTAGTTCCTTCATTAAGTCAGGCTTGTTAGGCAGGCATGAGCCAATACCAAGACGGCGTACCCCATGTACTGTCATCCATCCAGCCATGTGTGCCATGCCGTTCTCTACACGGTAGGCAGGTAGACCATCAGCATCGAAGGCCACTGGCTCCCATGTCCATCCACTGTCCACTTCGAGAAGCATTTTTGTTACGTCAGCGTGGCCGACGAAGGACAACTGCTGACCACCCTTCGGCAACTTGCCAACAATCTTCGGGTCTGGTACTCCGTACTTGTTGAGGACCTCATCGAGGCCGATTGATTTCTTTTCCATTATTTGTTCCCCTTTACTAGGAATGTTCTTGTGGTTACTTGTTTGCTGAAGTTGCGTGCGATGTCTGGGTGTGCGGCTTTGAATGCCTTGATGTCTAGCGACTCTCGTGTCTGACCCTTCCATGTCGCAACAGTTACACCATTCACTGTAGCGGTGTCAGCGTCTCCCATCAACTCGCAAATCTTTGCTTTGAGTTGGTCTTCCATCTCGGCGTATGCCTTGGCTTCTGACTTGACATGACGTAACTGCTCGATGAGTTCAAGGACATCATCTGAAAGTTCTACTGTCTTAGGTTCGGAACGTGAGTAGCGTGTCGAGATGGTTTCGTATGACCACTTAACACCGACTGGTGTCATACCAAGATCGATAGCGTTCAACCATTTCTCGACAGCGGAAATATGTTCTGCCTGTTCAGCAGGTGTCACTGTCTGAACGTGGGTATACAACTTCAGTGATGGGTCGAAGATTGCCCATGTGATTTCTGTGACGTCTGCACAGATCGCTTGCTGTACGCCTTGGATGCGCCAGTAATCAGGAAGGATTCCTTCCCAGTTCTTGGTGGTTGTTTTGATTTCGAGAACCTTGCGGGTGTCTCCATCTTCGTAGAAACCGTCAAGGGTAGAGATCATTCGAGCACCACCTTTGGATTCTGCTACGAACATTTCCTCTGGTGTGATGTACGAAATACCGAGACGGTCAGATGCCCACTGCATGATGGGGTCTTCGAGACGGTTGCCTCGCTCCATCGCTTCGTTGGGTGGTACTGGTGTTGGTGGTACCTCTGACATGAGTTCAGCGGCGTAGGTGTCCATTGCTACGAATGGGTGGAGTCCGTAGATAGCGGCGGCCGCTGAGGCCGAAACCCGCTTGTTCCCTTTCTCATCCCAGAACCGTGCATTTAGCCAGTCGCCTGAACCATGTGTTGGTTTAGTTATCCGATAACGGTGAAGTGCCATAAGGCCCCCTTCTATGTTGAGTGATTGTCGGTCACTTTACATAAGGGGTGTGCCAAGGTCAAGTTCTGTTACACATTTATTTTGGATTTGTGACAAGAGTCACTTCACGTACCATTCCCGCTGGGATATGGAACGGATGAATGCCTTCACCTTCAGTGATGGTTTGCCACACAGTGAGATGATCTTTCTTTCCGCCTGGCATGTCGTGGGGAACCATGTAGCCAACAGTGGTAACAATTACTTCTCCGTCGTCTTCGTAGTCTTCTAGTTCTTGCCATCCACCATGACCGCAATGAGCATCAGCCCAACGGATAACAACAATTGGAAATTCGGTTGGTTCAATCTTCTGATCCGTCACTTGTGTCACCTTCCGTTTTGCAATGAGGACAGAATCTGCCCTCGCTAACATGCCAGCCAAAGTCGCAGGTTGGGCATGTCAGCCAGTTCTTCATTGTGGTCATGGGGCTAGATTAGCCGAGCCCTAAGCGGCCTGTTTGGGGCGGGATCTCAAGGATTGGAGCCGCTCAAAAGCCTTCAGGAAAGCCTCGTGGTCGTTTGCTGGGACTACTACCTTGCGCAGGTATTGGATGAGAATGTCAATGTCTTGCTGTGTCATAAGACAGGAAAACATACCACCATGAGGGTGTGTTTATCTTCTGTTTTACTTTTTAGGTTTGGTAATTATTTCTTCGACTTCGTTGAGTCGGCGTTCGATACGGTCGATTGCATCTCGTAGCGATGATCCACCGTTATTGTTCATGTTTTGTTCTACGGTTGATACTGCTTTTTCTATTCGTCGAGCCCACGAGACAACAGGCTTGACGAGTGTGCGAAAGATAATTCCTAGTGCGCCTACTACTGCACCAGCGGTGATGATCCATTGTGCGATAGTCATTCGTAGAACCAATCGCTTCCGTCTTCGATCTTGATAATCGCACGATAAATACTAATAACGACGGCGACAGAGGCAATGCCAATCGTCATCCATCCAGCGATTATCCACTTAATCATGTCATCCCACCGTGTAGAAAAGTACTTTAATCATAGGTCGTGGTGAACCATAGCACAGTTCAGAAGATGTCTGGGCCATCCTTCTTTTTGAACACATGAATAATTATGTAGTTCTTTTCCTGGCCTTCACTATTGCACAACTTGCAATCTTGACTGTCACATTTCTCTTGGTCGTCTCGGAAGATTATGTCAATAACCACGTCGTCAGGAGCATCAAATTCGTAGTCGTCTGGGATGTCCTCGAAGGAACCATACTCTTGAATAGCAGAGATCAAATCAACAATGAAATCGTTGAACTCATCAAGCGGATCGAACTTCTCTCCGTTCATATCCAACTCTAAACCATCTAATTCATCAATGGTTGCGGGAACAAATTCAATATCGTCATGTTCTGGGTGTGCAGTGTCGTTATAGTTCTGAACAATTTTGGCGAACTCAAAATAGATATGACGATTGTAAGCGGCGGATCTTTCGTCTTCGTTGTTTCCCATACCGTGATGGTACTACGTGTCCAGCCCTATGGACAAATTAATTGTGTCGGCCAAAACCTTCGTCGTTTGGGTTAAGCCAACGGACAAGTGGTGGCAAAACTGATGCAAGTCCAGCGGCCCACAAGGCACCAAGATCACGTTCCCCTGCGAGGTACAGGGTGAGTGATGCGGCGATAAATACACGAGCATAAGACAGGGCTATCGGTTTGATTTGTTCTACTAATTCTTTCATGGCGTCTCCTACGTGATGCTATATGAGATGTTTACTTGGGCGATACTTCTTCCAGTAAAGCGTAGTTTATATGTGACGTATGGGGTGGAAGCCACTGACCATGAACCGAATGTGCTAACACCGTAGAAACCATCGACGTAGTTCGTGAATGGTCCCTGTCGGTAGTTTCCACCGTCGTCACCAGTTCCTGATGTTGTTGATGACCCGTAAGGAATAGCGATGTCTCCACCAGCACCAGAAGGACGACGGAACGTGACACGACGAACACTGTTAGCCAAGAGGCTTGAGCCGACGGCGTCAACTTCACGGAACTCGTAAGAGTCGATGACCGTTCCGAAACCACCAGTAAAGTTAACTGTTTCACCGATTGTTTCATCGAAGCGAACTGTCTTGTTGTAGTCGAAGTTCTGTGCGGCGTTACGTGTCAACGGTCTACCAGCGTAAACAGTGTTGGTGTTTGACCATGCTCCGTAGTATGTAACACCGAGGTATGTTCTGTATGCTCTCCAACGGACATAGAACGTCTGATCCTGGTTCATACCGAAAACTAGATCTCTGTCTGCTTCGGTGCCGCCAGCAGTAGAACCATTATCGAGGGACCACTGGTAACTTGTTGCGTTTGTTACAGCAGTACAAGAAGTGTAGAACAGAATCTGTTGTCCATCCCACGTACTATTCGAATAGCCCCAGTCCCTGTTAATAGAAGTAGATGATGATGGTGTGCCGACACCCTGACTTACGCCAGCACCACAAGAAATCTTTTCTGTTTCAGTCGGGCCAGCAAAAGCAGAAACCGTATATGTATAGGTTGTCTGAAGAGCAGGCAATGTGTCCGTTGTTTGTGTCGCATTAGCGGGCACATCTTTCACGTAAACATTGTTTCGGTAAAGTTTGTATCCCTCTTGCCCCACTCCAGGTGTCCAAGAAATGGTTGCTGTCACATCAGACAAACTTGTAGATCCATTAGTGGGGGCAGTTAAACGAACCCAAACCTTCTTCCATTCTCCGTTATGTTTCATGTAAACATCGGAGGAAAGTTTCCATGTGCCGTCAAGTTTTCCTTGTACAGCATTCCAGTCTTTCCATGTGCCGCCAAGATACGCCTTGGGGACGTTTCCGTTAGCACCAGGCATTAGATCACCTTAACCCAGATGTCACCATTCTTGCCTCCAGTGGGGTCACTGGTAGAAACAGTCATCTGAGGAACCGTGGTGTAATCAATCTTGTCGTTGGTTACAGCATCGTCGGCAATCTTCGCTGTGGTTACTCCAAGGTTTTTTAACTGCAAAGCGTCCGTCTGGATTTCGATAGTTGAATCGTCGACATTGACGGCAAGTGCATCTCCAGCACCACCAACCAAACCAGATCCTGCTACCTCGGAAGCAACCTTGGCGGCAGTCACAGAGGCAGAAGCCAGTTCACTTGTTCCGACGGCACCGCTTGCAATCTTGTCTGCCGTTACAGCATCGTTAGCAATCTTGGCTGTCGTCACGTTTGCATCGAGGATCTTAACGGTAGTTACTGCATCATTAACAATCTTGGCTGTGGTTACGGAGTCACTTGCCAATCCGTTAGCGCTGACCGTTCCCCATTTAATTCCATTAGTTGCTGATGAGTCGGCTTGAAGAACATGTGCATTCGTGCCGACGGCGAGGCGGTTGATATTCGATCCATCTGTGGTAATGACATCACCCTTGGTGGTCATGGTCGAAGCAATTTCGTTTGCCTCTCCTGCTTCAGTTGCGGTGAAGACGGGGTAGCAGATAGCGCCAGAGTTGTGAGACACGGCATTTGTGTCGTCTTGGCCTCGGACCACTGTGATGGTTAAAGAAGAAACACCAGTGACTTTCATCTTTTCTTCTTTGGCTGTGCCTGGGTCAACGACGATAAAGAAGGGGTACACGTTTGGCCAGTTAGTGACAGCAGTCACAGTAAACGTGGTATCGGAGTTGGTCGGGCTTGAGGTCAGCGTCGTGCTAACGCTTGAGCCTGAATATCCTTTTCTTACTGGTAGCGTCATACTTACTCCTAGTTTTCGACCGATCTCATAGTAACAGTAGCAGTACCATCCCAGTCCCATTTCTTGCCATAGCCGTCAACGGGTGTCCATTCAAAGTCTTCGACGATGACTGTGTGGAAAGTATTGCCTATCTGAAGGGTGACAATTCCAGGGTCAGAAATCAATCTGTCGAGATTATCTAACTCTTCTTGGACGTTTATGTAATGGTCCTTTTCCCTGATTCTCATCTTGTGGTGGAGAAGAATCGGGATAACAAAAACCTGTGAGCGGAAAGGTGCGGCATAAGCCCTGGCCATCCATCGGGTAAAGATCGGCCCCGTGGTAGCGGTTGCCCTGTTGAGTACAAACTTAAATGAAGCCTCAATGGTTTTCTCATCAGACCCGTCATAGGTGTACTCGGTGCTTCCCGTTGTTGACCAGGTATCAAGCGACTCGTATCCGTTGGTATCCAACTGAAGGAACGCCGTAATAGATCCCACTAATGGTTCTGCTCGGGCGTCTACTTTGGCTACGAACTTACGGTCTGGGATACCCCAACGGTAAATTCCGCTTTCGATTTCTCCAGATGCCACAAGGTTGGCCGTGTCTTCGACAATTATTCCTATCCCTGAAATGGTAAAGATTCGTTTCCCTTGTAGTGATGTCACTGAAAGAACTGCTTCGGTGTTGGAATACATTAAGTCTGTGGCGTAAGCGGGTGTGTTCGCTGAAGTGAATTGGGAAAGATCAAGACGCCCAAGGCCAGAAGATGTTCCGTCGTAGTTCGTCCATCCGAACCATACGAACCTATCTTCGGCAGTGAAGTCATACACTGGCCCTGTTGTCGGGATGATTGATCCCGCTACGAGATTGTTATTTGCGTCTGTTGAACAGAAGCGAACACCCTTATTTGTGCCCAGCAAGATAAATCCTAAGTATCCATAGATCGAGGAAACTATTTCTCCTACTGGTAGTTCTAGAGAAACAACTGGTACGTCCAATGTGCCATCTGTTTTGATGGTGATCTTGTAGATATATGAATGTTCTCCAGAATGAGCGGCGGCGTAAACAGCATTTTGCCCTGATGCGGCACCAACCCAACGCATCGATGTATCTGGGTTGTCATAGAAAATTGTATGACCTCCAGACCCCACACCGATTGCATATAGGTCTTGGGCTACTGCCGCAAAGCCACGTCCTTTTGCGTATCCAAATGCATAATAGGTTTGGCCTGCTGTGCCACTGGTTGGGTAAAACGAAGATACAGATGCCGAACCTGGGGTGGTTATATAGATGTCGTTGTTCGTGTATGCGATATAGACATTGACACCGTTGGTTTCTAAACCAGTGATGGCGGTACCAGGAGAACCAGTGGTAACAGATGTCCACGTTGGGGATGAAGCAAATGGGTTGGTTGAGTACTTAAGTACGGAACCGTCTGCCACATATAGATACTCTGTTCCGTTGCTTGCTTTTACAACACAAGTGAAAAGGTTTGTGTTTGTGGAACCTAAAGAAAGTTTCGTTGAGTTGAGAAGTTTTACATGTCCCTTGGTCCAAGGGTTAATTCCTTTTGACTTATAGAAACGGAAGTCTTGTGCTGATGCGGCGTCGGCATATTCTTGTCCAGCCCCTAAATGCCAAGAGTCCTGGCCTCTACGCCACAGGCCGCCAGGGTTGATCGCTGATTCTCCTGGTGCTGTAGAAATGTCTTGAGAATCTCTAACACGTGGTTCGTATCCACGCTGGAATCTCCCTGATTTCATGTCGATCATGTAAGGGCGACCATCGATGGCGACAGGGTAAACATCTGGTACGAGGGCTGATGTTCCCGTACCAGAGAAGTACGGTGGGGTTCCTACAAAAGGAAGCGTAAAGGTTGGGACGGACATTTGTTACGTCCTTTGCAAGAACGTGGGGTACCTTCGAGTTAGTTTCGCCGCTTCAGCAGTGATGCGGTCACGACGTAAACGGAGAAGGTTGGTAATCGAGTTGGCTACTGCACCTGGTGGCACTTCGTCGGAGCGTCGTGTATCTCCTTGTGATTCGGTGAAGTTCCGTTTCATTTCTCGTGGAGACATCATGCGTATTTGTGCACCGATAATCAAGATGTCTTCTGCTGATTGTGGGAATCCAGCAATAAGTTGTAGGTCGTCTTGTTCGCTGTGGATGCGTGTGAATGGTGCCTTATATACGAGGCGGACATCTGATGCGGGGATGTTGCTGTCTATTTGGATTGCTAGTGACGAGCCGAAGTCTTTGGTTGGAAGGTCACGGATCAATTTGATGTCGTTGATTTTTTTGTAATCGTCCATTTTGTAGCGGTATCGGGCTTCGATGATGTCGATGACATCTGCTACAGCAGGAAGATTTGTTTGACGGTTCACGGGAGTGTACTCAATGTCCAATGTGCGAACCTGGAACAGGCCGTGCATGGGGGAACTTAAGTCAGACATTTCATCATTGATTGACTCAAGGATTTGGTTGCGGGGGAACCGTGGGTTAACAATACAGATAGTGCCCGTGGAATGAGCCACTGCTGTGGTCCCATTAAATCCACGTTCTACGGTTGCTGTCTTGGATGACTCGACAATGTCCCAAACGTACATCTGTTCCGAGCCAACCTCGATTACGGCACCACTACGAATACCACCTATGTCGTAAGACAGCACGACAGAGGTAGCGGTGGCGTTAATGCCTGAAGCGAGTTTGTTTCTCTCTTCCACCAACCCCGACAGCAACTGTCGGTGGGTGCGAGTAATCAAATGGGCGGCCGTGGTCACTTCTTTTTGTTGCCCTTCTTAGCCTTGCCAGACACCATTTTTTTACCTGATTTCTTGGCTTCTGCTTTAGCCATAGCCATACCTTTAGCGCTGTACGGAAATTCTTTTTTACCGACCTTGGGCATTTGATACTCCTTAAGACAGGGACACCCGTATCATAGCCTATTAACGATACCAGCGCAGGTTAGCCTGAAGCCTTTCATCGTCTGGGTTTAGATAGATCGCCTCAGCACCATGCTCCCACGCCATCTCTTTATCTCCAAGATGGAAGCATGCGTTAGCCATGAGGTCATGAGGTAGCCAGCCCCAGGCATCTGCTTCACATAGATAGTCCAGTGGTTTTTCTTTAACTCGGAAAGCCATCTCACAGCAGGAACGTACAGCCACCCAATCTTTTCGGTCGTAGTACAAAGAAGCCAGATAAACCCAGTTCTCTCTACGGGTTGAATCTTCTGACACTGCACGCCAAGCCCAGTATTCCTTTTTGTCTGTAGCCATCTTGGCTAGGTATCGGCAGGACGCCGAACGTTCTGGTGCCCATTTAGACAACTGGAGATGTTTCCCGAAATGTTCCGCCGCCAGCATGTAGTCATTATTGAAATACAGTTCACGTGCCAGATAGAACTGGTTACGGTCATCGTCTGGTTCTTCTTCCACCGCTAACTTAAGTAAGGGCAGATACTGGGCTCGAGATTTTGTGGGGTCTGGATGATGATGAATCTCTAACCCGTTTATCCATTCTTGGCGTTCTGTTCCATATACGGGTTTAAGAACTTCATGGACTGGGTGTTTCCATGTGTAGCCCTGGCGGGAATGGATTTTGTCACCACCGTAAACCAACCCCTCAAAACCGTCATCGTTCCAGGACCAGACATATTTATATCGGGGGCGGGTAGTAGATGGGGATACTTTTTCTAGTGCTTCACGCCATCCTGGTTGTAGCACTTCGTCCATGTCTAGCCAGATGACATAGTCAATGTATTGAGGGATAAGACTCATGGCGTAGTTTCTTGCATGGTCAAAGCGCCACGGGTCGAATACTCTGGTTTCGCAGGCAACTCCGTATCTCTCAGCAAGTTCAACAGTATTGTCCGTTGATCCAGTGTCAAGTATTAAACGATGGTCGGCGTCAACACAGGATTCAGCCCAGCGTTGAACAAATTGTGCTTCGTTTTTAGCGATGGTTACTACAGAGATTCTCATTATTTCCCCTTCCAGGATTTTTATACGTGGCAGAACTGCCAGTGCCAGGCTTCAAACTCTGGGTTTGGTTTGCCGTTCCGTAGTTTAGACGGACCCTGTAGATAAAAGCCATAGCGGGGTGCATTGTTGCACATCCAATCGTAAGTTTCTTTAGGCACCTCTATGTCCTGGGCCATCGCCCACCCATGATTCGACATCCCTGGTGTCGCACTTGGGGCCTTACCTTTACGTAACCACCACTTACGCATTTTCCAACGGCGGGTTACTTCAGGTATGCGACCAGTGGGTTTAGAGGAGTAGCGAACCATAAACATTCGTTCCTGCTCCTCGTATGACCTGTATCCCTTTGATACACCTTTGATAGAAATCCCTGCTGTGGCGGCTTCAGCGGCCATGTGGTTCCACCAAAAAGCGGCAACACCCCACATCTTTCCTCCGCCAGTAATGTCGGCAAGTTCATGTGCGGGTATACGACCGTTGCCGTATCTTTTTAGTTCTTTAGGAACTCGTAGTTTTTTTACTGGTTCGTTAATGCTCATGATTTTCTACAATTTGCTGTTGTTGTGAATCTATTAATTCCTGTGTTTGTTTAGTAATATCTGAAAAAATAGAAATTGTTTCATTGTATAAATCATATTCCCAATATTTCCAACTACTGGGTTGTGCTTTTTCTGGTGGGTTTGGTATTTCAAGCCATTCGTCAATATTTTCAATATTGACATTCTGAGTAATATCACGCATCTTTTGTCGCCAGATTTTCCATTCAAGTTTTGTTTCATCATCAAGTGGCGAATCATTATTTTGTGTCCAATCGGATTCTGACAACATCCATCCACGAATACATTTTAGCGCTAATAAAAATTCTTCAGGTGTTTCCGCCAAACCAGTACCAAATGGAAACTTAGGAATAGGGGTGTTCTTTAATGGAATTTTCATTTTTATACCTTAATTATAAAGTTCAAAGCCAAGAATGGGTTAACAACATCAAGTGGTGTATTTGCAAATCCACCATTACCGCTAGAACCTGTAAAGTTTGCTAAGTCCGTTGAATGTGTGTGGGCGGCACTTCGACCACCAGAAGTGAAAGCATGTGTGTGGTTTGCTGAAATACCTAAAGAGGGATATGTCTGCGGGTTTGTTCCGTTTGGTTGTGCTGAAATAGAACCACCAGCGGCATACCCGAAAAAACTAATACCAATAGCGTGAGCATGGTCGGAAGAAACAGTTCCAGTGTTTCCACTATGCGTGTGGTCCGAAGATTCTGTACCACTAGTAGCAGAAGCATGGTCATGGTCAATTGCATGGGTATGTGTTGGAAGGTTGGCAGAGTTTATAGTTTTAGATTCGCCTCCACCAGCAGTACCTAAAGCACGGTTAGTTAAACCAGTACCAGTTCCAGCACCAATAGGCATGCGGCTACGAGTATCTGGCAAGTTGAATGTTGTTGATCCATCACCAGCACCGAATGTCACACCAATAGCGGCAAAAAGATTGGCGTATGTTGTTCGGCTTACGGGAGTTCCGTCACAGAAAAGCCAACCAGAAGGTACGGACGACCCTGCGTACATTTGTACCGTTCCTGAAGGAATGACTGTGCCAGTTGCACCCGTTGGACCTGTTGCTCCTGTTGGTCCTGTATCACCAGTAAGTCCAGTAGAACCAGTAGGTCCCGTCGGACCAGTCGGGCCAGTCGGGCCAGTCGGGCCAGTGTCTCCTGTTGTGCCAGTGGAACCTGTTAAACCTACTGGACCTGTTGGGCCTGTAGGACCAGTGGGTCCAGTGTCACCTGTAGGTCCTGTAGGTCCCGTCGGTCCAGTAGCACCCGCAGGTCCAGTAGGTCCCGTGACGTTGGAGTCTGCACCAGTTGACCCAGTAGGACCTGTTGGACCAGTAGCACCAATAGAACCTGTTGGACCAGTAGGTCCTGTATCACCAGTGGCGCCAGTAGGACCAGTAGGACCAGTAGCACCAATGGGTCCTGTCGGTCCCGTCGGTCCCGTATCACCAGTTGCACCTGTAGGGCCAGTTGGGCCTTGGAGGCCTTGTGGGCCTGTAGGACCAGTGGGTCCAGTGTCACCTTGGATACCTTGAATACCCTGTATACCTTGAACACCTTGAATGCCTTGCGGACCAGTCGGGCCAGTGTCGCCCGTTGCGCCAGTGGAACCAGTCGGTCCTTGGGCACCAGTAGGTCCTGTGACTCCCTGAATACCTGTTGGTCCTGTTGGTCCTGTCTCTCCCTGTGGTCCTGTTGGTCCTGTAACACCCTGTGGTCCTGTAGGTCCCGTCGGGCCGATTGGACCAGTTGGTCCTGTTGGACCTTGTGATCCTTGTGGTCCTGTAGGGCCTGTTGCTCCAATAGGTCCTTGTGGTCCAACGCTTTCATTACCGATGACTTGTATGCGTGTACCGACTTCAAGAGGTACGGAAGGATCAGCAAGAGCAACGGTGAACGTATTGTTCGTTTTATAGACCGTTAGTTCTTCTGTCTGTATCGCAACAGTTACACGGGTAGTAGCCATGGCTACCTCGTTACATCAGCGAGAACAGTTACCTGGCCAGAAATTACAGTAGTAATGGTTCCTGAAGCATTCTCTTGAAGGTCCCAGTAATAGTAACCAGGGGAAAGGTCAGAGGTTTGTGCACTAGAAAACACTGCCGTAACTTCTCCGTTAGGGCCGTCGCTTACCGTGCATACAGCGGTGGCGGAGATGACGTTTGAGTCGGGACTTGTGCGCATCTGTGAAGAATATGTGCGGCCAGTTATATTGATCGGGGTGGTTCCATCTGTGGTGATAGACAGAATAATTGTTTCTGTGTCACCCCTGGTGATCGTGAGGTTTTGTGTTGCAGGTACAGCCATAGCGTTACCACTTTACCTTATTTGCCCAGTACGCCGCAGACATTTTACCTTTGGCAATGTTCTTGGCGTGGCGTGCTTTGAAGGATTCACGGCGCTTACGTGCGGCATCTGATTCCCCCGCTTTCTTGGGTGACCCAGAAACCCCCTGTTGTCCGAAGCGGATCAGTTTGACCTTGTCGCCTTCTTTAGCGAGCACAGCGTGGGACTTAGAAGCGTTCGGGGTGCGCTTTGGTTTGTTGTATCCAGAGAACTTTTCTCCACGGTATTCGATTGTCATTGCCGTGCCGCCCATGCGTTGTCCACCATATTTGGGTATTTACGTCCTGCTTTTTTGGCTCGTTCTTTAGCGGCGGACTTTTGCTTATCTGTCAATGGCTTTGATTTTTTGTTGGGGTTTTTCTTTTCCCAGATTGGTTTTGCTTTCATGCTAGGACCTTTGCATTAGAGAGAACTTCGTAAACGTTTTCAGACACCTCATACGTTACACCCTTCGTGAAGTTAAAAGACTCCTTGCCGATGTCGCATTTGAGGTTTCTGTTCAGGGTCACATTAACAGTTACGTGGGGCAAAACCCAGGTGTCTGTCTTAAGTAGAGAACCTTCAGGGAGGGCCGCTACCAGTTTATTTGTGGCTTTCTTCCAGGAAAACTTTTCTGTCTTGGGGGCCATTGACCTGGCTAGTTGGTGCTTTGTTTCACGGTTGTTGTAGTGGTTAATCATGGTTTCGCATAGATAGTCCAGATTTGGTTCGTCCCAGTATCCGATGGTCTCGGCTCGAGATTTTTCACAGGGAACAACATCGCTTGCTAAATCGGAGAATTGTGATTGACCTGTGCTGTCGGAGACGATGGTAGGGATTCCGAGGGCTATCGACTGGAGTGGCATTAGACCGAATCCTTCTCCTCGGCTTACGGCTATATAGCAGTCTGCTTGCTGGAACCAATCCTTTTGTTCCTCTAGTGACATCCAGTTTCTATGGAGGTAGATGTTGTCACCAAGTTTCTTAGTCGGGACGTCTTTGGCGTGGGGTGCGGCTTTGATGTGCAGTTCAGCGTTGGGAAGTTTTATTTTGTTAAATGCTTCGACGACTACGTCTAGGCCTTTGCGTTTCCATAGTGATCCGCCAGCGTGGAATCTATAAGTCCCATCGTGGGTGACATCTGATGGTTTCCAGAAGGTGCGGTCTACACCGAGTGGTACATACGAAACGTTGTCGTGATGCTGAGAGAACAGTTCGACGTTGTGGTCGCAGGGCACAAGGATCTGGTCGTATTGGTCTAGCCATCTAATGAAAGATTTAGGAAGTGTGTCTGTTTCCCACATGGAAAAAAGAACACGATGCTGTCCCTCGTACCATCCTTTAATTCCGAATGGTACGCCCATAAATACATTGACTGATGCTTTGTCGTTTAGTTCTACTGTTGCAGGAACGTGTTTAAGAAACCCTTCGAGCATTGCCCCATAGCCAAAGTTTGGGTTATTAAAGCCATGCCATGATTGATAGTTCATGGGGCTACTCTGCTTTTAAGGCTGAGGCACCTTCAATTTGCCACCGTTCTGTGGCGTGCTTTTCAAGGATGGATGCCCCGTCAATAGATTTTGGTTGAAGACCTTGCTGGCGTAGACGCTTATATGCGGGCATATCTGCGTTCCACTGTTTTTCTGTTTTATTAATTTTAGATACTTTTGCTCCACGTGTAGTGGTGGAGTTTGAACCGAAAGAAACCCCTGCTACACGACAACCAAAACAACCTTCTACATCAAGGTTGGGGTGCTTCTCACGATGCTTCAATGTAATCCTCATATCCTGCGGCTATTAGATCCGCTTCTTCATTAGCGTCAATTTCATGGATATGTCCACCGTGGTAAATCTTTTCTACGGTATCCATATCTGATGGTTGGCTCTCTGTGAAGTTCCCGTTCTTAAGTTTGAACACGTTACGGCCACGAGGCCATGGCTTTAGATAGGCGAAGATTCCTTCTTCGTCTGGTCTTCCCCACGTTACGTAGTTATCTGTAGGGGGACGGAAAATAGCCATGTCTGGATAATAACAAAACCCCCCACCCGAAGGTAGGGGGTTTCGCTATTTACTTATCCAAACGGGATTAGACGTTTGCTCCGATGCTCGAAGATGATTCGATGCGGCGCAATGCTTCCTGACGGAATACACCGTAACCAACGAAGTGCTTCCAGCCGACTGGGCGGAAACGCTTGAGGAGGTCGGTGACTTCGCCGTAAACCATTGTTGGTTGTGCACCGTATTCACCGCCGAGGCTAATGCCCTTAGCAAGTGCTTGACGGCCCATGATGAGCGTGCCGTAAACGTCAACCGTTCCAGAAGATCCTGAACCGTCTGATGCGTTTGCGAACAATGGTGCACGTGCTGTTTCGATGAAGCGAACTCCTTCGAACAATCCGATCTCACCGTTGTAGATGCCCTCTGGGTTTACAGAGTTTGCAGGTGCACGCCAAGCGGCGGCGTCTGTTGCCGAACGGAAGTCGTAGGATACGTCTGGGTGAATCACCGCAACGTATGAACCTCCGAAGGTTGGGACGTTTGCTTTACGTAATTGAGCCACTGCACGGCGCACGTCGTTTGCGGTGAGGATGTCCTCAGCGGCGACGGTTGCACGGCTTGTTGGGTCGGTTGCTCCGCCTGTTGCGTACAGAACGTTGCTTCCTGCCTGAGCGGCGTTACGTGCGATGGTGTCGATCGAGATACCAGCGTTGTATCCAACAGCGTTTGCGGCTACTGGGTCAACTGGGATGAACGATGTTGCACGCAGTTTCGCTGTGGTCACAGTTGCGTTACCGTACTCGTTGAGAACAACGGAAACTTGGCTATCAGTCATTGCGACAGGAGTTACGTCCTCAGCCTCACCCAAAGGTGTGGTTGCAGGTGAAAGGTCCTGGAAGATGGTGAATGTCACAGTTGCACCAGGGTTCGTGGCGTTGGTTGCCTGAACGTCTGCGAACTGATCGAAGTACATTTCGTCACGGAGGGCGAAGTATGCCAACTTCTCAAATGCGGTTTGGTCTACGGAAAGGTTGCCCGTTCCTGTTTCGGCGGCGTAGTAATCAGCCATTTTGTTTTTTCCTTTGCAGAAAGATTGTGGATGGGGTTAGCCCAGGTCAATCCCTTGGGCTTGCGCCTCTGCAAAAATCGACATTAGTTCTTGTTCGGACTGCGCATCGTTGATTCGTTTCATCCAAGATGGGCCGTCTGGTGCGGACTCTGCTCCTGCGGCGACCTTGTTACTGGTCTGCCACGCTTGCTTGTCTACATCTGAGACTTCTTGTTTGGGTGTAATCAACTGTGCTTCTTCAGCCGCACTTCTGATTGCTTCTGGGGAAAGTTCACCGTCGTAACCCTTAACGAAGTATTTGAACTTTGGTTCGGTAGGATCAATTCCTGCCTTAAGAAAGTTCACTTCTTTACGGGCTTGTTCGGCTTCCGCAAGTTGTTTTTTGAACTCACGGTTTTCTTTCTCCAACTGCTTCATCCTCGCCCTGACGGGGTTGGTTTCCTGCGGTTGATCGTCGTCCTCGTAGAACTCATCTGCGAAATCTGACATTGGCACTCTCCTTTGGTCCACGTCACAACGGAGGATTGTGACGGCTACTTATGTTGTTACACCCCATTGGTACATTAAGGCTTATGGGGGCTAGGCCTTAAGTTCCTCCCATCGGGATCGGTCTTAAGTTAGCACTATTTTTTTAGTTGTGCAACAATTAGGTTATTGACCTGATGTGCGTAGTCCAGATAATCCTGTTTGTGTTGTAGCGAACCCGCCGCCTTGCTGAAATTCTGCTTGACGTCGACGACGACGTGTTGCAATTCTTTGTGCCGCTTCAGCGTTAAGTCCAAGAACTCCACTAATTTGTTCTTGCTGACTGATCTGTTCTTCACCAGGTGTTACAGCAGAAAACAGTTCTTGTGACTGTTGAAGCGCTGAGAATCCCTCACGTGCCGCTTGTTGGGTGATGCCTTGGTTGGCAAGTTGCTCTGCTTCTTGTGCTGATAGACCCATGCCTGCCTGTGTGCGGGCTTGTGCGCCGATCTGAGCGGCTTGTACACGACGGATGAGGTCTTGCCCCGTGAGGCGCTTGCCCATGGCGTCCATGGCTTTGGTGGGGTCTAGGAAGTATGCGGCTAATTCGCCTTCGTTCACACCGTAAAGGTTCTTTAGTTCCGCCACGGTGTTTGGGTCTGCTTGGCGTACTACTGCATAGGCGGCCTGGGCACGGTCTCTTAGTTCTGCACGGGATACTTCTCCACCAATGAAGCGTGCTATTGACTGCGGATCGTCGTAAAACCCTGGCGGAAAGCCAGAGTTACGCAGGTCTTCCTGTAGTTCCTGCTCTAGTGCCACGTAACTGGAGTATGAGTATTCGGTCTTTCCTTGTTCACGGAGGATTTTGTTTCCTGCGAATCGTTCGTCGAAGATTGTTTGGATTGCAGGGTCCTGTGAAACGTAATACGAAATAGTGGTGTCGTTCAACTCCACAGTTGGATCCGCAACCTTGCTATCGAAGAAAGCGAACACAGCCTGCTGTTGCTGTGGGTTTAAGCGGAACTTAGAGATAGTTGCTTTAAGGATGTCTGATGCCGCCATTATCGCATTCCTCCGAATATTTTATTAAGGGTATCTGCCGCAGAAGAATACTCTCGGACAGCGTTCTGTGTGTTCTGCCACTCTGGGCGTTTACGCAAATAGGAAACCCATTCGGTTGACGTCATCATGCGTGGCTTAGAGGGGTCGGAACCAGTAAACAGATTGGAATACTGAGGGTTGGTGAGATCAATATTGTCTTCTGGAGTCTCTAAAACCTGGGCGTACAACTGCTTGTAGGGAGAAACAATCTCTTCGAATGTGCTTGTCTTGAGTCTCTCTGTGATGCTGGGATACAGTGTCTGTGCGGATGAACGTGCGTATTCACCGAACTGGTCTGCTGTTTTACGGTTGGTGGAAATTTGGTTAACCCAATCGTTTAGGACCGTGTCTGATACTGGTACACCAAAGTCTTTAGCAATCTTCCGAAGGTCGGTAGCGGTTACGGCAGATACAGGTTGCGTAGCGCCACCCTGGGCTGGGGCGGCAGAAGACAAAGCAATAGCCTCAGAGGCTGAATACTCATCCCATTGATTTCCTGACCACCCGCTACGGGTTCCCTTTTCAGCAATAACACGAGCCTGGTCGTCTGTAACACTGATGCCTTTCGTGGCGAGAACACGGCGAACAACTGTCAGGTTGGCATCTACCTCAGCGGCGGCCTGGGTAGGGTTTGTTGTTTGGAGAACATCGAATCTTTCTTGCGCCTCGGTTCGGGTCTTGGCCCAATCCGTATTATCGATCTGGCGGATAAGTTCGTCTGCTGTCCATTGGTTAACGAACGCATCTTCAAAGATTGTCTTAAGTTCGGGGATGTTGTACAGGTCTGCTAATGACCCATAAATCTTCTTTGATTCCTCGATTAAACCACCAGAAAGAACAGTCTGCTGACGTTTGTTTTTAGAACGAAAGTCTTTAACTGCGGAAAGACGACGATTATAAGCATCGGAACCTTTTTTATAAGTACCATTTTTTGTTAGATACTCATTGATGTTTTGATAGTTGGTCTTGCGACGGGTGTTAATTCCACTAAGAAACTCTTGGTCTACTGGTGTTGCCATTAGAGTTGGTACCTTTCCTTGATCGCTTCAAGATACGAACCGAATTGACGGGCGTTCGTCTCCTCGGGGAGCATTTCTTGGATTTGTTCCTGAGCAAATACCTCTGGGCTTGGGGCGGCCATAACTTCGGCACGACTAGCGGCGGCAAGACCAGACTCTTTTTCTAGTTCTTTGTATAACTGGGCCATACGGGTAAGGTCTGCTTCGGCCAGGTTTCTACCGATTGTCTGTTTAGCAACACGAGAGATAATCGACTTAACATCCTTTTCGTTGGATACTCGGTACTGGGTTAGTTGACCCCTGTTTCGTCCCGCACCAGCGGCGGCAAGACGGAGAATGGCGGCATTCTCATCTTCACCGTAAACGTTTGCTTCCTCCAGAAGGCGGGCATAGGCGCTTCGGGTAGATGAGTCTGCGACTCCTGGTGCGTATCTGTCGCTTAATAAACCGATAGAACTCATTGCTCTCTGCAGGCTGGCAATATCTTCTACAGCGAAGTTTGCGATCTTGTCTTCGTCCCCTGAGAAGTATTGAGGGGTTGCTCCGCCTGCTGGAGCCCCTGGCCCAGTGTATTTGTACCCCTCGTAACGGATTATCTTCTTGGTTATCGGGTCATAAATGTTCCGCCCCTTGACACCAATGGCGTAACGGTATGGATCAGTTTCTCCCTCAACGAGGATATTTTCGTCTTGTAAAGATGGGGACACTCGTGAACTAGCGCCAGGTGTAGGTGTTCCTGGAGGCAGGGTGGTCGAGGGGGTACTACCAAACTTGTTGGCACCAGGTACGGTGGGCTGTGTTGGGGGCATGGTCGTTGTCGTGGTCGACCTGGGCGTATTCTTCTTATCTGCACCTTCAGACATTTTTATTCCTCATCTTCCACTGAAATAAATTCACGAGACAAAACATTCTGCCACAGGTTAACGAACTGCGGGTATTCCTCCGCCAATTTCTCTCCGTGTTCCCATAAAACCCCACGCAACCTACGGGCAAAGGGGTTAGAGGCCATGGTCTTCCAGTTTTCGTCATTGATTTTTGGATTTCTTTGCTTTACGTATGCCAGGTTTTGGTCTCGGAAATCCAAATAATCCTTCACCGCTTTAACCACTGGGTTGTCTTGCTGGCTTGGCTCTTCGACAAACTTGCGAATCTCCATCATCTGGATATTTCTTTTTGACTTCGAGGCTGTTGCCGCTACCGCACGATCCCAGTTTGGGTAAGCCTCTTTCAAGCCTTCTGTAAGGCGAGCCTTTTCTGCCTTAATGGCACGTTCGGCAACCGAAGTATCACGCTGTGCAGGAGGAATCGATTCTTCGAATATCCGTATGTTTCTATTGAAGAGGAAGTTCGCTACAGCAGACTCAACATTCTTAGCAAACTCTTCTGGATCTTTATAGGAAACATCTCCAGCGAGTCTTTGGATATTCCATACATCAGGGTCTAGTTCTCCAGAACTGGGTGAAAAATATCCACCAACTTCGCTGTATTTATCTACTACAGACTTGTTCTGTCGATACCAGTCGTAGTATTCCTTGCTGGAGTTAGAACCGACAATGCTTCGTTCTGTGATCGGTTGAAGGAAGGCGACCATGTTTTCACTGCCGAACTCTTCGACAAACTGCTCAACCTTGTCTTGATATGTCAATCCCTGTTCGTCTCCCTGTTTATCGATCTGTGACCATCGTTGCGACAGGACGCTAATTAAGACATTGCCTTGTTTTGTTTTTGCTGACCATTGAGCAATTGGAGCGCCAGGTAAAAATAGGCCAGCAACACCAACTAGTCCGTAGATATTGGTTGCTAATTGAATGGCGTCGCTTCTCAGTTCTTCTTGAGAGTCGTAACCTACTGGCCCTTGTACGCCTGGAGTAATCGGATCGTAATCTTTGGTGTTCATAAGAACCTGCAAGGAACGCACAAAAGTCTGAGAGTATTTTTCACGATCTTTGAGGTCTGCAAATAGTGGCAACCCTGTTGAACCAAGGATTCTCAACATTTGTTCAGATGCTCCAGGCACAAGATACTGAGCAATTGCTGGATCAGATAAATCTGGTACACCAAATGGAGCAATCAAATCTTTCATCTTGTCCCAAGTTGGGTCATCGGGAATAATTTTAGTTATCGGCAAAGCGACAAAAGGTGAAAGTCCAGGATATGGAGTAGTAATCATGGACAAACTACTCATTGTATTTCCGACTCTGAAGTCAAGACCATAATCTCTGAATTGTTTAGCCAATCCTCCAGACATAGAAAACGCAAACATTTCTTCTTGTGATGCTGGGTCACGATAAAGGAATGATTCTTTCTTTCCATCGCCATCAATGTCTGAACCAAAGAACTCATTGGCTCGCATTTCGCCAATTACCTTGTCGGCACGGTGAATGATTTTGGGGTTTGTCGCAAGTTTCAAGGCGGATCCTGTTAACTCTACGAATGCGTCATAGAACGGGAAAATTCTTCTGTATCTTGAACCGAATGCTGTGCGTCGTGAGTTGTCAAACAGTGTTTCTTTAACATTGCGTGATGCAAACAGTTCAGCAAGAACTTCAACGTCTTTCCCAGTCATATCCCCACTGGCTTTAAGCGCAAGGTCTTGAATATCTTTTACGATTGTTTTAGATATTCCAGCCTTTGCCGCACGATCCGCCAAAGACATTGCTTCTTCTTTTGCCATTACTGGAACAAGTTCAACAATTCTTTGCCATTTTGACTGTTGCCATAGTGGGTTTCGTGCAAGTTTGTCAGATGATGCTCCATACACACCATCCCAGAAAAGGTTAAGGATGGCGTCGTAACGGGCGCTCATTCTTTCACGAGCATTTAGTGTTGCTGAGTCAGAGTCAAATATCGATGGGAAGTAGTTAACTCGTTCTGGGGATGAAGGGCTATCGGAGTAAGAATCCTTGATGTATTTCTTAAGAAGTTTATTTGGCTCATAGGAGGCTACGTTCTTTTGTGCCTTTGTTACTTCTGCGACCCTCTGGAATCCACGTGTACTAGACAAGGTTTCGTCTAAAAATGAATTACTAATGATTGCATCAAGAAGTTTTTGGTCTCCGCCAAACGTGTAGATGTTTAGGTCGTCAAGATTTTTTTGTACAAAATTTCGGACACCGTTGAAATCCCACACGTAGTTAGGATCCTTGTTTCCAAGGTCATTGATGTAGCGGTCAAGAAACTGTCTTAAGTCACCATTGAAGAATCGGCGTGTGATTTGGTCTATTGATTGCCCATCCTTGACTGCCTTTGCCATCGATCGGTAGTAACCATTCGATGCTCGCTCAGCAAGGCGTTGAGCCATCGCTTTTGACCAAAGATCTGGGTTGACTTTACGCTCCACAGAAAGAAGAGCACCAGTCTTCTTTAAAGAAGAAACCGCCCCTGGGTTCATCATAAGATCTAAGGTTTTTGTTGGTGCCCCCTGAAGAAGAGCATCATCGATTCCAGGCATAAGTTCAGCCATGCGCTCGTCAAAAATCTCAAGAGTTTTATTGAACTCATCAATTTGAGATTCGGCACCCGCAATTAGTTCGCTAACTAATGTTCCTTCAATATCTTGGATTCCCGCCGCTTCCATTTTTCGGTACTTAGTCAAGAGCCTGGATTGCTCCATTAATTCGGCTTCAATTTTTGCGGCTTTACGTGACGTTGTAATCATTCGCCCGTAAATATCTTTAGAGTTTTTGTTCGTAAAAATTTGTGCTACATACTGGAACGGATGGTCAAAAATTCCTGATGCGGATACACGAAGCATTTCATCGGGCAAAGTGCGAAGAAGGTATCTAGGCCTGATGAGAATGTTGGCTTTCCATACACGTGACTGTGACCAGTCAACAATGTCATCAACTGCTTCTTTTACGGCGAGGGGGGTATTGACCCATGGGTTATTTTTCGTTAGGTCTACAACAACTTCACCAGTTTCTGGGTCGATGGTTGTATCTGTAACTACACGGCGAGAAGATTCAATTCGTGAACGGAGTGGTCCCATTCTGTCGGAAATCATTCTCAGGTCTTCAGGGTCAATTAGTGTTGGGTTTATCTTTAACTGTTGAGAAATAAGCAGAGGACCATATCCACCGTTGGGACCTCCTACAAGCCATTCAAGAGGTACGGATGATCCAGCACTGTCTGTTACAAAACCACTAACTTTTTCTTCGTAACGTCCACGCCATGAAGCAATTCTTTTAATTTCATCGTCTGTGTAGTTCCACTTTCTAAGTTGTGATGCAACTACAGATTGTTCAAAATCGTTTAGCCAGTCGA
>Ga0315904_10001584_pt1 | contig 36286 bp, 31 predicted proteins | sample LakEriMetagenome_6_FD_203529 | JGI IMG/M metagenome (GOLD analysis project Ga0315904, IMG submission 203529) | Freshwater fungal communities from buoy surface, Lake Erie, Ohio, United States - Buoy 12 MA120 | ecosystem: Environmental > Aquatic > Freshwater > Lake | place: USA: Lake Erie, Ohio...
CAGATCGTGCGCGCCGCGTTTTTGACGCAAGTCCATGGCAGCGCGCGACTTCCGACAAGTCGCCGAAGGCTTAACCGGACAGTACTGGTTTTCAACCTGTGCCGAATCGGCGAACGATTCAAAAACAGGTTGGAAACCTGTGCTACGAAACGCGTGGCCCTCAGCCCAGCTGAGCCATGGCTTCGTCGGGGATGCTGAAGTTGGCCGACACGCTCTGGACGTCGTCGTGGTCGTCCAGTCGCTCCATGAGCGTCAGCACCTTGCGGGCGGTCTCCACGTCATCCACGTCCACTGTGTTCGTCGGGATCCGCACGATTTCGTTCGACTCCACCCCGAGGCCGGCCTTGCCGAGGGCGTCGATCACCGCCGCCATCGCCGTCGGATCGCAGGTCACTTCCCAGCGGTCGCCAGAGAGCTTCACGTCGTCGGCACCCGCCTCGAGAGCCACTTCCATGAGCTTGTCTTCGTCGCAGCCCACCTGCGGCAGCCGCACCAGGCCCTTGCGCTCGAAGAGGTAGGCCACGCAACCCGTGCCGCCGAGCTTGCCGCCGCACATCTCGAAGATCTTGCGGATCTCGGGGGCCGTGCGGTTCTTGTTGTCGGTGAGGATCTCGCAGAGCACCGCCACGCCGCCGGCGCCGTAGCCCTCGTAGAGCGACTCCTCGAGATCGCCCCCCTTGAACTCACCCGTGCCCGTCTTGATCGCCCGCTGGATGTTGTCCTTGGGCATGCTCACGGCCTTGGCCGCGTCGATCGCGTACCGTAGGCGGAGGTTGGCGTCGGGATCGGCGCCGCCGTGCTTGGCGGCCACGATGATCGCCTTGGCGAGTTTGCTCCAGAGCTTGCCCCGCTTGGCGTCGATCAGCGACTTCTTGCGGGAGATGTTCGCCCAGTGGGAATGTCCGGCCACGCGTGTTTCTCCCTTGCGATGCGCTGCTGTCGTCGGCCTTCCGTCACCGAGGCTTCCGCTTGCTCAGGTCGGCCGAATGGCGGTCTCCCTTCGCCTCGGGTTGCTTGGCGACGGGCTTCGTCGGCTTCTTGGCGGCCGGCACCGGCTTCGCGGGCTCCGGCGGCGGGGCCATCTGCGGCTTGATCGTCAGCGGCTTGCCCACGTTCGGCTTCACCACGAACGGCTTCGGGCCCGACTTGCCGTCGCCGGGCTTCTTTGGTCCCGAACCGGCGGGGGGCATCGGCGTCTTCCCCACGGGGCGGGCGGCTGCCTGAGGACCGGCGGGGCGGTGCTCCTCGGCCGCGTTTCGGGCGGCCTCGGCGGCCTTCAGGCTCTCCTTGTCGGTGGCGGGCGGCGGCGGCGTGGGAGCCGGGAGTGGATCGCCCCGCTTCGGCATGCGGTCCTTGAGGGCCGCCGCGTTCACCGCCTGCACCACCTTCCGCACGGTGTTGCCGTGAAGGTTGGTGAGCACCTCGATGCCGAACTGGTGGAGCAGCGAACTGAACTCCACCCCAGACTTCTTGCCGATGATGCGTTCCAGGCCGGCCACCTTGCCGGAGTCGTACTCCGCCCGCGTCGTCAGCCCGCAGACGTAGAGCGCGGCGACCGCACCCTTGTCGAGCGGGATCATGTGGCCGTCGAGCGCCGTCGAGACGACGTGGGCCACGACGAACGGCGGCACGCCGTGCATGCCCTCGAGCACCTTGAGGCCGTGGGCGAGGGAGTGCTTCTTGGCGTGGTCGAGCGAGAAGTTGTAGGTCGATTCGAACACGCTCTGAAGCACGCGGCGGAGCGAGAGGGCGGCATGGGCCGGGTCGGGAAGGTCGTGGAGAATCTCGGCGAGTTCCGCGACGGTGGTCACGCGGATCTCGTTGAGATCAAACGCCGACTCACGCAGTCGTGCACAGGCCTTCTCGGCCACGTCGTAGGGGGCGTTCTCGAGGCAGCAGGCCACGAGCACCTGGTCGAGCAGCGGCCGGGCGGTGTCGAATGGCACCGGCTTGTAGGCCGCCTTGAGCGCCTTGTGGAGCTTTGGAATCAGCTGGGCACGCGGCGGCACCTTCTCGGGCGGCAGTTTCGGCGGCTCGACCTTCGCGGGCACGACGGGCTTCACGACGGCCCCGGGCTTTGCTGGGGCGACGGCCTTCGCCGGGGCAACTGGCTTCGCAGAGCCGACGGCCTTCGCCGGGGCCGACTTGCCCGCTGCCTTGACGGGAGGTGCCGCCTTCGTCGGTGCGGGCTTGAGTGCCGGTTTGGCGGCCGCTTTGGCGATGGGCTTCTTCGGGGCGGGAGCCGGCTTCTTGCCGGCGGGCTTCTTCGGGGCGGTCATGCGTCGTCCTGGGAGGCCACGGAAGGGGAAGATGGTTCGGTGTCGTCGTCCGTCGGGGTCGGCGGAAGCACCTCATGGAGCATGCGGGCGATCTCGATCGATTTCTTGATGCCCCCGTCGAGTTCAAAGCGGAGCTTTGGCGTGTAGCGGGTCTCGATCCGGTCGGCGATCCGCGATTGCAGGAAGCCCGCCGATCGGGCAAGACCCTGGAGCGCAAGTTTCTCCTTCGCCGGCCCCCCCATGATCGAAACATGGACGATCGCTGACCGCATGTCGGGGGCCATCTCAACGCCGGTTACCGTGACGTCCTTGACCCGAGGGTCGCGGACCTCCGTGAGGATGGCCATGCTGACCACCTCGCGAACCGCCTCGGCCGCCTTCAACAGTCGTCGGGTGCTCACGACAGCGTCCGCGCGACTTCCTCGACGCGATAGCACTCGAAGATGTCGCCCTCCTTCAAATCGTTGAAGCCGGCCAGCTTGATGCCGCACTCCAGGCCGTCACGCACCTCGCGGGCGTCGTCCTTCTCCCGCTTGAGCGACTCGATCCCGTAGTCGCCGATCACGCGGTTGTCGCGGATCACCCGCAGACGGGCGTTGCGGGCGATGATGCCCGCGATCACGCGGCAGCCGGCGATGACACCAAGACGGCTGATCGAGAAGGTTCGCTGAACCACGGCGCGGCCGAGTTCGTTCTCCCTCTTTTCCGGGGCAAGCATGCCCTCGAGCGCCTTCTTCAGGTCGTCGGTCACCTGGTAGATGATGTCGTAGCGGCGGACCTGCACGCCCTTGTCTTCCGCCAGCGACCGGGCTCGCTCGTCGGGCACAACGTTGAACGCGATGATCACCGCGTCCGAGGCGTCGGCAAGCTGGACGTCGGCTTCGGTCACGCCGCCAACCGTCGCCTGGAGCACGCGGATCTTGACCTCCGGATGGTCGAGCTTCTGCAGTTCCTTGAGGATCGCCTCGATCGAGCCGCGGACATCGGCCCGCAGGATGAGGTTGAGCGTGGGAGCCTTGTCGGCACCGAGCCGATCGGCGAGGTTCTCGAGCGTGACGTGGACCGGAGCACTCGAGAGGTGCGACTGACGGCGGATGTCGGCACGCTTCAGGGCCACTTCGCGGGCCAGGGCGATCGACTCCACCTCCTGGAATCGGTCGCCGGCGCCCGGGGGCACGTCGAGGCCGGTCACGAACACGGGCCGGGCAGGGCCCGCTTCCGTCACCTTTCGTCGTGTGAGCGTGTCGAACATCGACTTCACGTGGCCGGTGGCCTCGCCGCAGACCAGCGGGTCGCCCACGTTAAGCGTGCCCTTCTGGACGAGCAGGCAGGCCACGACGCCCCGGCCCTCGTGGATCGAGGCATCGAGGCAGACGCCGGCGGCCATGCGGTCGGGATTGGCCCGCAGGTCGTGGAGTTCGGCGATCGTCAGCAGCGTGTCGAGCAGGGAGTCGACGCCCTCGCCCGTCACGGCGCTCGTCTTCACGACTTCCGTCTCGCCGCCCCATTCCGTCGGGAGGAGTTCGGCGGCGGCCAGCTGCTGGTAGACCCGCTGCACGTCGGCGCCGGGAAGGTCGATCTTGTTGATGCAGGCCACGATCGGCACGCCGGCCGCCTTCGCGTGGCTGATCGCCTCTTCCGTCTGCGGCATCACGCCGTCGTCTGCCGCCACCACGATCACGGCGCAGTCGGTGACGTTGGCACCGCGAGCCCGCATCTGGGTGAAGGCTTCGTGGCCCGGGGTATCGACGAATGTGATCGAGTTGTCGTTGCGGTTGACGGTGTAGGCCCGGATGTGCTGCGTGATGCCGCCGCTCTCGCGGGCGGCCACGTCGATGCCCAGGATCTTGTCGAGCAATGACGTCTTGCCGTGGTCGACGTGCCCGAGGAATGTCACCACCGGAGCCCGCGGCTGCCGCAGCGAGGGATCCTCGTCGGCGGCGTCGAAGCCGGCGAGCAGGTCCTTCTCCAGGTCCTCCGCCGTCTTGAGGTCGAGCTGCACGCCGAGTTCGGCCGCCAGCAGTTCCACCGTGTCGCGGTCGAGAACGGTCGACATGCTCGGCATCTGGCCAAGGCCGAACGAGAGCAGCTTCTTGAGCACCTCGCTCGCCGACAGGCCGATCGCCTCTGAGAAGGCCCGCACGTTGCACGGCACCTGGATCGAGGCGTTGGTCTTTCGCGGGGCGGCGGTCGAGGCACCGCTCTTCCGGGGACGGGAGCCGCGGCGGCGACGCGACGAAAAATCGTCGTCCCCCATTCCGCGTCCGTCGGTGATCTTCTTGCGGCCGAGCTGCCGCTGTTCGCGACCGCCGAGCGCGTCGTCCTTGCCGTCGCCCCCCTTCGAAGGCGTCCGACGCGGCCGGACACCGGGAGCCATCGGCGGCGGTACGGCGGTCGGCGTTCCGGCGCCTCCGCGAAGCAGGCCGCTGGTCCGCTGCCGGGTCGCGTCGGCGGCACGCTGCTGTTCGTGCTTCCGCATGTGGTCGGCAAGCGGCTTGGCACCACCGGCCTTCGCGCTGCGGATCGCGTCGAGCGGAAGCTTAACGTCGGGCTTTTGGGCCACCGGCTCCTGCGAGGACGGCCGAGCGGTGATCGGCGCGCGACCGGCCGCCGGGACGGGAGCGAGCTTGAACGCCGGCCGCGGCACCGGCTTCGGGCCGTCGCCACCCGGGCGGACGGTCGGACGCGGCTTGGCCTCGGTGCTGGCGGCGGGCCTCGACGCCGCGACTTCTGGCGGCTTGCCCTTGGCCACGCCCGCCGGGGCGATGTAATCCTCGCGCTTGAGCGTGGTGCTGGTGGCGGCGGGCTTCGCCGGGACCGGGGCGCCGGGCCGCACGGGCGCGGCGGCGGGCCGCTCAGCCGGTTTCGACTTGGCGGCGATGAACTCCTTGAGCTTCGCCACCTCCTCGTCCGTCATGCTGGCAAGCGCCGAGCCCTTGTCCTGGATGCCGGCGCGCGTGCACAGGTCGACGAGCTCCTTGCTGTCGAGCTTGAGTTCTTTCGCCAGCGTGTAGATTCGGACAGCCACTCGACCCTCTCTCGCAACGCCTTTCGCCGATCCCCTTCATACGCCCGATTCCGACCATCACGACTCGGGCACGGATTCCGGGGCGGGCGTCGCCACCCCCGACTCCGTCACCTGCTGGGCCGCCAGCGCATCGGCCGCATCGGCGTCGGCCGTGGCCTTCGCGATTCGATCCGATTCCCGCTGCTTCCGCCGTTCGTCGGCGGCCGCGGCCTCGACCTGACTGGCACGCTCTTCGGCCTCCGCAACGATCGCGTCGACCTGCTCGGCGGTCAAGCCGCCCATTTCCATGAGATCGTCGGGCTCGATGACCGAGAGATCGTCGTAGGAGAGGAAGCCCTCGCCCACGAGCCGTTCGGCCACCGACTCATCCAGACCCTCGATTGACGAGAATCCGGCGATCGCCCGCTCGATCTGCTGGTCGAGTTCCTCGCGGGTCATGATCTCGATGTCCCATCCGCAGAGCTTGCTGGCGAGCCGCACGTTCTGGCCGCGACGGCCGATCGCCAGCGAGAGCTGGTCCTCGCGGACCAGCACGATCCCGCGGCCGAGCATCTGGCAGAGGATCACCTCGTCCACCTCGGCGGGCTGCAGGGCGTTGGGGACGAGCACCTGGAGGTCGTCGTTCCAGCGGACGATGTCGATCCGCTCGCCGCCGAGTTCTTCGACGATGTTCTTGATGCGGTTGCCGCGGACGCCGACGCAGGCGCCCACGCAGTCGATCCGGTTGTCGGAGCTGATCACGGCCACCTTGCTGCGGTAGCCGGGCTCGCGGGCGATCGCCCGGATCTCGATCACGCCGTCGGCGATCTCCGGGATCTCCTGCTCAAAGAGCCGCTGCACGAGCTGCGGGCGGATCCGCGAGAGGATGATCTTCACGCGGCTGCCGACCTTTCGGACCTCGAAGATCGTGCCCCGGATTCGCTCGTTGGGATGGTACGACTCCCCCGGGATCTGCTCGCTCCGCGGCAGGATCGCCTCCTGGGTGCCGACCTGGACGGTGGCGGTGGCGCCTTCGAAGCGGGTCACGACGCCAGACACCATCTGGCCGACCTGCTCCTCGAACTCGTCGTGGATGGCGTCGCGCTCCGCCTCGCGGATCTTCTGAATGATCACCTGCTTGGCGGTCTGAGCACCGATGCGGCCGGAGAGTTCCGCCGTGTCGAGCGGTTGGCCGTCGTGCGTGCCGGTCACCTTGCCGCTCTCGCGGTCGATATCGACCGTGACGACCGACGTCTCGCCGTACTGCCGCGACAGCGCGGTGACCAAGGCGGCCTCGATCGCCTGGAACACGATCTCCTTGTCGATGTTCTTGTCGCGATGGATCGCGTCGACGATGCGGAGGATTTCTTCGGGCTTCATGTGGTTCTCGGATGCCAACCGTGAGATGGCGGTGCCGGCACGGCCGACGCCATATCACGACATGGGCGCCGAAATACCCCGCATGCGTTCATGCGCCGGGCATTTGGAAGCGTATCCGCGAACCAGCAGCCATCCTCACGAGGAGCAACCTGTGAAAATTAAGCCGTTTGCGGGGGTCTGTCAAGGAGCGGCCGTCTGGCCCGTGACACGCCTAGGCCCGCCACGATCGGATGACCACCGACCCCGACTGGCCCTGGGGTGTGACGGAGGTGGAGACGAAGACCTCGCCGGCCGGATCGCCCCGCCGCGCCGGCCGGATGCCGCAGGCCTCGTCGTCGGTCTGGTGGTTGAGGAGCGGGAAGAGTTCCCCGTGCCTGAGCGCGAGGATGCTCGCCACACACTCCGCGAGGCCGCTGCCACCGCCGAGGTTGCCGAAGTGGCTCTTGGCTGCCACGGTGGGCACCGTGCGGGTCGCTGCGCCGAGCACGTCGCGAATCCCCTCGGCCTCCTCGCGATCGCCGGTCACCGTGCTCGCGCCATGCGCGTGCACATGCCCGAGGTCGGCCGGGCGGACGCCCGCCATTTCGAGGGCCCGGCCCATGGCCAGCGCGATGGATTGCCGCCGGCGGCCCACCGCCGCCCGGTCGGTCGAGCACCGCGCGGCGTGGCCGACGACCTCGCCGTAGATCGTGGCGCCACGGCCACGGGCATGCGATAGTTCCTCCAGCACCAGCACGGCAGCCCCCTCGCCGAGCACCATTCCGCGGCGGTGCTTGTCGAAGGGGCGGCTCCAGGTGGCGGGATCGTCGTCGCCCATCGCCACCTGCTCGCTCTGGATGGCGTGGACGGTCTTCATCGGGTGCACGCGGGTGCCGGTCGCGCCCGCGACCATGATGTCGGCGGCGCCGCGCTTGATCGTGACGGCGGCCTCGCCCACGGCGAGGTGGCCGCTGGCCTCGCGGAGCGTCAGCGAGTTGCTCGGTCCCCGCAGGTCGTTGTAGATGGCGATGTGGCTCGCCGGCATGTTGGGAAGATACTTCAACAGCCACAGCGGCGTGATCTTCGCCATCCCTTCGGTGCCCCAACGCTGGAAGTCGAATCCGCCGTCGGCGGCCCGGCACGCGGCGACGCCCGATGTGAAATCCTCCGGCATGGTGAGCATGTAGTCCGACCCAAACGCGCAGCCAAACCGTTCGGGCGGGTGGTGTGTGGCGGCATCCCCGCAGTCGTGAAGGGCCCGCTGGGCCGCGGCGACGGCCATCTGGCTCTCGCGGCACATCACCTTGCAGCCCTTGCGGATCGCCTTCTTCTTCTCGCCGTCGAGCGGGCCGAAGTTGTCGATCTCACCGGTGAATACACGGGCCTGGGCGGCATGATGGAGCGGGATGCCGCGGCTGTCGAAGGCGTCGAGCGGGCCGATCCCGCTGCGGCCCTCGACGAGCGCCGTCCAGAAATCGTCGAGCGAGAGCCCGAGCGGGCAGACGATTCCCAGCCCCGTGATCACCACCCTTCGTTCGGCCGCTCCGTTCATGCACGCATCCTGTCAAGTTCCGGCCCCGACGGGCCTTGGTCTGTCGTCGGTCATGGTCACGGTCCGCCGCCGAGCCTGGGCTCGACCACGATCACCACGTCGCACCGCTTGTCGTCGGTCAACAGCGATGCGGCTGTCACATTCTGCGCGGGCACAGGCCACGGCACCAACCCGAGCCCGATGAACAGCGTCTGGTTGGCAGGCCAGCGGAACCGCTCCCCCACCCTGACGGCCGCCACCTGCGGCACCTCCACCTGAACCCGCTGCTGGTTCACCGGAGAGGCGAGCGATACCTGGGCCAGCCGTTCGAGCTGGTCGATCCGGCAGCGGACGACCGCCTCCACCACGGTCCGGTCGCGGGAGAGCAGCGGCTGGATGTCGATTGCGAGCCCCTCGTCGCAGGTGGACGACTGCATCTGCCACCCGGGCCAGACATCGGGCCGCGGGGCGATGTCCTGCACGTACGGCTGCTTGCGGCCGCCGGAGAGCGTGGCGGGGAGACCGTTGGCGGCGAGCACGGGGCCGGTCGGCAGTTCGTGGCAGTCGGATCGCGACCGCAACCGGGCGAGAACGGCGGCGGCGGTCTCGCGGGGGGCGATCCAGGCCTGCACGCCGGGCGTGGCCGCCGGGATGGCGACGAGCACGGGCCGAGCCTCGGCCCGCCAACCGGGCCCGTCGAGGCCCAGCACCCGGACGCTGAATCGGTGCGGCGTGGCGGCGTCGTCCACGAATCTGGCCACGATCTCCTCAACCTTCGCCTGCATCTCGGGCCCGTGAAAGCAGGAAAGCGCTTGGGCGTCGGCGGAGAGCGATGCCGGCGTGGTGCCGTGCCAGGCTGGGTAGCCGGTGTCCTGCAGGATCCAGTCGACCACGTGCCGCTGGCTTCCCTCGCCGGCCTGCCTGACATACGCCGCGATGTCGTACGTCTTCCAGACCTGGCCGGCCGAGGCCGGAATCTGGCCGACCACCGTCGCCGGCGGGGCAAGCAATCCTGCGAGCCAAACGCCTCCCACGAACAGGATGCCACACGGCGACCGATCCATGGCCGATGTCTCCCGCAGCCCGAAGCCGGCGGTGCGCTCCGCTCAGAGGCGGGCGAACACCAGGCTCGCGTTGTGGCCGCCGAATCCGAACGAGTTGCTCATCGCGACGTCGACCTTCGCCTCGCGGGCCACCTTCGGCACGTAGTCGAGATCGCACTCGGGGTCGGGTGTGTCGAGGTTGATCGTGGGGGTGATCACGCCGCGGTCGATCGTCAGGGAACAGATGACTGCTTCGATGCCGCCGCTGGCGCCCAGCGTGTGGCCGAGATTGCTCTTGGTGCTGGAGATCGCCAGCCGCTTGGCGTGCCCGCCGAACACCCGCTTCACGGCCTTCGTCTCGGCCAGGTCGCCGAGCGGCGTGCTGGTGCCGTGGGCGTTGATGTACTGGACGGCCTCGGGGCCGATGCCCGCGTCATGCAACGCCATCGTCATCGCATGGGCGCCGCCGCGGCCCTCTTCGTCGGGCTGCGTGATGTGCCCGGCGTCGCCGCTGGCGCCGTAGCCCTTGAGTTCTGCGTAGATCCGGGCGCCGCGCCGCCGGGCGTGCTCGAGTTCCTCGACCACGATCACGCCGGCCCCCTCGGAGAGGACGAAGCCGTCGCGGTCGGCGTCGAACGGCCGGCTTGCCTGCTGCGGCGCATCGCTGCGGAAAGACAGGGCCCGCATGTTCTGGAAGCCCGCCAGGCCGATCGGCGTGAGCGCGGCCTCGCTCGCCCCCGTGATCATCACGTCGGCGTCGCCGTACTGGATCGCCCGCAGCGCGCTGCCGATCGAGTTGGCGGCACTCGCACAGGCCGTGGCGACGGCGAAGTTGGGCCCCTTGGCCCCGTAGAGGGCGGATACGTGGCCGCTGGCCGAGTTGACCATGAGCTTCGGGATGGTGAACGGCGACACCTTGTCGATGCCCTTGTGGAGCATCCGCTCCTCCTGGGTCTCGAACTCCCAGAGGCCGCCAATGCCGGAGCCGATCACCACGCCGCAGCGGTAAGGCTCCTCCTTCGAGAAGTCGATCCCCGAGTCGGCGGCGGCGTCCTTGGCGGCACCGATCGCAAACTGCGTGAAGCGGTCGAGCCGCTTGAGGTCCTTCGCGCTGGCGATGTCCTCGTTCTCCGGCTCCCAGTGCACCTGGCCGCCGAACTGCACCCGGTAGCCGGAGACGTCGAACAGGGTGATCGGGCCGACGCCGCTCTCGCCGCGCACGATCCGATCCCAGAACACGTCAACTTTCCGGCCCAGGGAGGTCACCACTCCCACGCCAGTCACAACCACCCGTCGCTTCATTCCGTCGCTCCGCCGTCCGTGCTTCGCGATCAGTCGATCACGACTGGTTCTTTTCGATGAATTCCACCGCCTGGCCGACCGTCTGGATCTTTTCTGCTGCATCGTCCGGAATGTTGATCTCGAACTCCTCCTCGAGTTCCATCACCAGTTCGACGGTATCGAGCGAGTCGGCACCCAGATCCTTGATGAATGACGTCTCGGGCGTGATCTGTTCCTTGCTCACGCCAAGTTGCGAGGCCACGATGTCGATCACACGCTCTTGAACTGAAGCCACCTTATGATTCCTCCTGAGGCCCGACTGCCGGCCGCGGTTGGGCGGCGAGCGGGGCGGGGCGGTCTGACGGGATCGGCGGCAGCCCTCCGAGGCTGCGCACCTTGCCTGGGTTGTCGGGGAAGATATACCCGCTCCCGACCGCCAGTGTCCAGCCCGGGAAAAACCGGGCGATCGTGGCGTCTCCGTGCCGGTCAGACCTCAGGAAGCCCAATCGCGTCAGCGATGGGGGCGTGCCGGCCGTGGTGCGCCGATCGGGCCTCAGGAAGCACAATCGCGTGAGCGATGGGGGCATTCGGAGGCGATGTGAGGCGGGAGCGGGAGCAGACTTCGAGACCTGCCTCGAGACCGCTGTCTCAGCCGATCATGCCGCCATCAACGACGAGGGTCTGGGCCGTGATGTAGCCGCTCGAGGGCGCCGCCAGGAACAGCACCGCCTCGGCGATCTCCCAGGCCTCGCCGAGCCGCTTGGCCGGCACCCGCTTCTTCACCTCGTCGAGCAGCACCGGCCCGAGGGCCGCGGTCATGTCGCTGGCGATGAAGCCCGGAGCTACCGCATTGACGGTGATCTTCCGGCCGGCGAGTTCCTTGGCGACCGTCTTGGTGAGGCCCACGAGCCCCGCCTTCGAGGCCGAGTAGTTGGCCTGCCCGGGGTTGCCGATCAGGCCCGACACGCTCGCCACATTCACGATCCGACCATACCGCTGCTGCATCATCGGCCGGCTGGCCGCCCGCATGAACAGGAACGGCCCGCGGAGATTCGTGTCGAGGACGGTGTCCCACTCCTCGTCGCTCATCCGCGGCAGCAGCGTGTCGCGGGTCACGCCCGCGTTGTTGACGAGGATGTCGAGCCGGCCGCACTTTTCCACAACGGCCTCGACCACTCGCTGGGCTTCTTCGGCCTTGGACACATCGCAGGGAACCTCTTCGGCCTTGCCGCCCGCGGCGCGAATGCCAGCGGCTACCTGGGCGAGTTTGTCGGCCGAGCGGGCGGCGAGGGCGACGGTCGCACCGGCGGCGGCCAGCGTCTCGGCGATCGCGCGGCCGAGGCCCTGCGAGGCGCCGGTGACGAGGGCCACTTGCCCGCTCAGGTCCACGTTCAAGCGTTTGGGGCCCGTCGGCGCAGACTCGTCAGCCATGACCTGTCTCCTGTGTCAGCCAGTGAATCACAACCGGGAATCGTCAGTCGAAGACGCCCGAGCAGGCGACGCTCCGGTCGATCCGCTTCATCAGTCCGCGGAGCACGCGTCCGGGACCGACTTCCCAGATCGACCGCACCCCGGTCGAAAGGATGTATGCCATGGAGGCGTTCCATTCGACAACACCGACCACCTGCCGCGCCAGCAGGGCCTTGATTTCGGCCGGATCGGTGTGCGGCTTGGCATCGACGTTGCTGACGACGGGAATCCGAGGGGCCCGGAACTCCGCCGCCGCAAGGGCGGCCGTGAGCCGCTCGACCGCGGGCTGCATGAGCGCGGTGTGAAAGGCGCCGGCCACTTCGAGCGGCACGCACTTCATGGCCCCGGCGGCCATGGCAGCAGCCTCGAGCCGTCCGCAGGCATCCTTCGAGCCGGAGGCGACGATGTTGCCGGGGCAGAGCACGTTGGCCACCTCGAGCACGTCGCCTCCGCGGCACTCGTCGCACAGGGCCAGGAGTTTGTCGCGGTCGACGCCGAGCACGGCGAGCATCGCACCGGGCCGCTGCTCGGCACATTCCTGCATCGCCCGACCGCGGACATCCACGAGCCGCACCGCGTCGTCGAAGCCGACCGCTCCAGCAAAGACCAGCGCGGTGTATTCCCCGAGCGAGAGGCCGGCGGTGATCCGGGCGGCGTCGAGCGGGTGGCCTTCGCGGCTGCGAAGCACCTCGAGGGCCGCGAGGCTGGTCACGAGGATGGCCGGTTGGCTGACGGCCGTGGTGTTGAGGCGGTCGGCGGGGCCGCTGCGGCAGACGGCGAGCAGGTCGTAGCCAAGGATCGCCGAGGCGCGGGCGAAGAGGTCGGCCGCCCTCGGGCAGGCTTCGACCCAGTCGCCGGCCATGCCGACGGATTGGGCACCTTGACCCGGAAACACGATCGCGGGCGTGGCAGCCTCGCCGGCTTCGGTCGCGTCGCCCACGGGGGTCACCGAGCGGGGTAGGGAGTGGGTCAGGCTTCGTCGCCGGTCTTGATGACCGTCTTGCCCATGTAGGAGCCGCAGGTGCCGCACACGCGATGCGTCGGCACTGCCTTGCCGCAGGTCGAGCAGAACGTCAGCTGCCGGGGCGTGAGGAAATCGTGGGCCCGGCGGGAGCGGGTCTTTTGGTTCGACTGACGTCGCTTCGGGACGGCCATGGAATCACCTAAACTGGAATCGCCTGAACATGTCTGGGGAGCCCCAAAGAGTAGCCGCGAGGCCGGGGAACGGTCAATCCGCCTGGGAAAAACCCATTAAAAGAGCTTGCCCTGGCCGGCCTTGGGCGGGGCGCCGAGGTGCTCATCTCCCTTGGATGTGAGCCGCCGCCCCCGGGGCGTGCGGACGATCAGTTCGCACCGCAGCAGGTAGGGCTCAACGTCATCCTCGAGCGTGTCGGATGCGGTGCTCATGGTGTGGGCGATCGCCTCGATGCCCACCGGACCGCCGGCGAACACCCGCTGGATCGTCTCCAGATACTTGCGGTCGAAGCCATCGAGCCCGAGTTCGTCGATCCCCTGCATCTCCAGGGCCGTGCGGGCGATCCCCACGCTCATCTGGTTGTCGGCCCGGCTCGTCGAGAAGTCGCGAATCCATCGCAGCCGATTGTTGGCCAGGCGGGGAGTGCCGCGGCTGCGGTGGGCGATCTCGTCGGCTGTCTCGTCGTCCATCGGCATCGTGAGCTTGCCGGCCGAGCGGTGGACGATCGCGGCGAGTTCAGGGACGGAGTAGTAGTCGAGGTGCTCGCGGATCACGAACCGATCGCGGAGCGGGGCCGAGATCAGGCCAGCCCGCGTGGTGGCCCCCACGAGCGTAAAGGGCCGTAGCGGCATGTTGATCGTGCGGGCCGCCACGCCGTCGCCGAGCGTGATGTCGATCCGGAAATCCTCCATCGCCGGATAGAGAAACTCCTCCACCGCGATCGGTAGCCGATGGATCTCGTCGATGAACAGCACCGAGCCCTCGGCTGCATTGGTGAGGTACGGCAGCAGATCCTTCGGCGCTGCCAGGGCGGCACCGCTGGCGATCTGGAGCGTGGTGCCGAGTTCCCGCGGGATGCAGGTGGCGAACGTCGTCTTGCCGAGGCCCGGGGGGCCGTCGAGCAGGATGTGGCCGAGCGTTTCGCCCCGCTTCCGCGCCGCGTCGATCGCGATCATCAGCCGCTCGTGCACCGCCCGCTGGCCGATCATCTCGTCCATCCGCTGGGGCCGCAGCGCGCGGTCCTCCGGCGGGGCGTCGTCGGCGGCGGGAGCCTGAATGCTGGGCTGGCGGAAGGATTCCATGCTGTTCACCGGTTCACAGGGTAGCCGATCCTGGCCGGCACGTGAAAGCTGACCGGCCCCGGCCGTCGTGCGCCGCAGCGCTCGTAGCACAGGTTTTTAACCTGTGCGCCTTGCTGGGCCACCTTCCGCGAGGGGCTACCCATGCCCGTCGCCGGACGTTCGCCTCGGCCCTCCAGGCCTCGGCTCACTGCATGTCCGCTGCGCTTCGCCATCGTGGCTGCGCTTGCTCCCATAGCCCGGCTCTCGGGCACGGTCAGCCCCTCGCTCGCCTGTCGTAGCACAGGTTTTTAACCTGTGCACAACAGCTGTGCATCGCGCTCGGGGCTTCCTGACGCCGCGTGGATTCGCCGCCTCGTCTTACCGCGGCTTGTGGAGCTGGCGGTAGATCGCCTCGAGGGCTTCTTGGACGTCCTTCGGCTTCTTCTTGTCGGCCCGGAGGGCGTCAACGAGCCGGCGGGCGTCGGAGTCGGAATGGCCCAGCGAGCGGAGCACCTCGAAGGTCTCGCCGAATACGTCGTCGGCCTTCGCCATGCCCCCTTCGCCCGGCGCCTCCCGGGCGATCAGCAGGGCAAACTTCGGCATCCGACGGCGGAGCTTGGCGATCATCCGTTCGGCCGTGGCGGCGCCGATGCCGGGGAGCGTGGCCAGGGCCTTGGCATCCTGCTCGTCGATCGCCGTCGCAATCTCGCCCACTGGGCGGATGATCGCACGCAGGGCCTTGCGGACCCCCACGCCGTCAACCTCGCAGATCAGGTCGAAAAACTCCCGCTCCACCTCGGAGAGGAAGCCGACGAGCCGGGGCACGAGGTTGCCGCGGCCCGGGGTGCCTTCCAGGAACTCCATGGTGTGGAGTGTGACGCTCTGGCCGAGCTTCGTCTGCAGGCTGCGGCGGACGAGTTCCGTGACCAGCACCTCGTGGACGACCGGGCCCACGGCCAACTCGATGCAGTTGGAGGAGTGGTCGATGCGGTCGAGGGTGCCGGAGATTTTGGTGATCATGGGAAGGTCTCGGGCGTCAGGCCCGGCTGCTCCTGATGCGGACGACGCCCGTGCCGAAGAACAGCGGACGGAGGCGGAGGTGGTAGTCGGCCAGGGCGACGCCGAGCGCGTCAGCGGCATCGGCCGGTTCGGGCCGGGTCGCGAGGCCGAGTTCCCGCTGCACGGCCGCCTGCATCTGTTCCTTGCCGGCGTGGCCCGAGCCGCAGAGCGTGCTCTTCACGCGGTTGGGCAGGTAGTGGTGCACGGCCAGCCCCGCCTGCACGCCGGCCAGGCAGATCACCCCCCGGGCGTGGCCGAGCAGGATCGCCGTCTTCGGAAACTTGGCATGCGAGAAGACCTGTTCGATCGCCATCGCGGTCGGCTTGCACGCCTCGATCACCTCAGCGACGCCCGCGTGGATCGTGAACAGCCGCTCTTCGAGCGTTTCGCCCCGCGACTTGATCGTGCCGGCTTCGACGAGGCGGACGGTGGCCCCATGGCATTCGACCACGCCGTACCCCGTGACGTTCAACCCGGGGTCGAAGCCGACCACGCGTTCGACGCCCTTGGCGACGGGCGGCGCGGCGGTCTCGTCAGGGGCGTGCTGCGGCACGGAACGCGGGGCGGCCATGCCGAGAGGGTAGCGGGGCCAGGGCCGAGCCCCCAAGGGCAGTCCGTGGCCCTGTCATTGGAAACCCCGTAGCCGCAGGATGGCATCCTGCGGGAAATCCTTCATCCGGATCATCCGCTCACCAGACGTCTGCGAGCCGGACAGCCACTCCCTCGAGGATCGTCAGCGGGATCGATGCGGCGTCCGGCCGTCGCTCGTAACGGCCGTCGATGAGCACGAACTGCTCAACCGTGTGATTGTCTGGGTCCACGATCCAGTATTCCGCCACACCGACCCGCTCGTAGAGCTGCTTCTTGAGCGTGGCATCGTTGGACGCGGTCGATGGGGAGAGAATCTCCACGAGGAGGTCGGGCACGCCCTTGATCTTCGTGGGCGTGATCATCTGCATGCGGGAGGTGAGCACGACGACGAGATCGGGCTGGACGATGTCGTGGTCGGTGAGTTGGACGTCGCAAGGTGCGTTGTAGACCACGCCCCGGCCAGTCAGTTCGATCTGCGTGTAGAGCTGGTGCTGAAGCCGGCGGGAGACGGTCTGGTGATACGTGGACGGAGCCGGATTCACGTAGTGGTCTCCGTCGATGATCTCGTGCCGCCGACCGTCGTCGGGGAAGCAGCAATACTCCCGGTAGCCCAGCTTGGCAGGCGGGTGGACAGCAGACGCCAGCGGGGCGATCTGGGAATCCGCAGAGCGGGCGTCGGTGGCCATGGGGCAACCTCGCGGATGGGGCGACGGGCAGAACCGTCGCAGTCGAACGGAAATACACCCCGCTGGGCTCGAACCAGCAACCTTCGGTTCCGTAGACCGATGCTCTATCCAATTGAGCTAGGGGTGCGTCGCCCTCAACCATACCGCACGCCGCGGCGAACACCAAGGTTCGAAAAAAACGCCGCCTCGATGAGCTTCTGTCTCGGGCAACCCCTCGCTGCCTCGTCCCCCGTAGCACAGGTTTTCAACCTGCGTCCGATCGGTGCGCCGCTCGGGGCTGCCCATGCCCCGTCGCCGGACATTCGCTCAGAACTCAGGAAGCCCAATCGCGTAAGCGATGGGGGCACGCTGGCTCCGCCGAGCTGATCGGGGCTGCCCATGCCCTGTCGCCGGACGTTCGCGTCGGCCCTCCAGGCCTCCGCTCACTGCGTGTCCGCTGCGCTTCGCCATCCATGGCTCCGCTTGCTCCCACAGCCTGACTGCCGGGGGGGCACGGGCAGCCCGCGCTGTCCCCGTGTCGTACAAGCCGAAGGCCGTAAGGCCTCGGGTGTCTCACGTTGGACGGGGCGTCTGGTGGCGGTTCGCCCCACGCCTCACGGCGTTGGGCTTGGACAGGAGCTCGTGTCGTGCAAGCCGAAGGCCGTAAGGCCTCGGGCGCCTCACGCTGGACGCGGCGTCTGGTGGCGGCTCGCCCCACGCCTTACGGCGTTGGGCTTGGACAGGAGTTCGTGTCGTACAAGCCGAAGGCCGTAAGGCCTCGGGCGCCTCACGCTGGACGCAGCGTCTGGTGGCGGTTCGCCCCACGCCTTACGGCGTTGGGCTTGGACAGGAGTTCGTGTCGTACAAGCCGAAGGCCGTAAGGCCTCGGGCGCCTCACGTTGGACGCGGCGTCTGGTGGCGGTTCGCCCCACGCCTTACGGCGTTGGGCATGGACAGGTGAGCGGCGAGTGCGGGCCGAACGGCACTCGCTGCATGCCGGGTTCAGCCCCGGCGACGCCGGAAGGCATACATCGCCGACGCGAGGCCGATGCCCGAGAGCACGATCGCCGGTGGTTCGGGGACGGCCACGATCTCCATGCGGTACGGCTGAATCGTGCTGAGTGAGTTCCAGTCATCGACCGTCGTCGTCGAAAACGAGTTATCAACCTCGAAGCCATCGCCCAAGCCAGTGGTCTCAAGATTGAAGTTCCACTGGCCGGAGAAAGTGCCCTGCCGCTCAAACACCATGAAATATTGCGTGGAGGGTGCCAGAACGACCGAGAGGCCCGAGACGGTGAACGGGGAAGCACCCAAGATGATGTCGCCGCCGGTACCAGAGAAGATCGTGGCAACCGAGGAGCCAGGAAGGCCAGACGTGCCGGTGTTGTAGAGCTTGATGCTGAACGGTTGCGTGAGCGTGGATGACGCCAGGTCCATCTTCACGGTCGAGATCATGGTGCCCGACACCGTGCTCGAGAAGGCTTGGGCACGCTGTGGGAAACCGGCACTGACGAACGAACCGCCGTCAGGGTTCGGATCGGCGATGTTGGAAGTGATCACCTCACCCCTCGCGACAACGCCGACGGCGAGTGCGGACAGAGCGAGGGCAGAAGCGAGCGAACTGGATAGGCGGCGGAAGGAAGTCATGAGCGGGTCTCAGGGGCGGTGTGATGTCAACCTGACGGCAGACTCTCACCGCAAGTCGTGTGCCACTACGGGGGGTTTTTTTGAAAAAGATGAAAACCCATGGAAAACAAGTGTCCACCGTGGTTTGCACCTCGTTTGATGCACCTGCAGGGTGGAGCGAATCGCCCCACTGACTGGAGCGATTCGCTCCACCCCCTGGGGCAAATCGCTCCACCCCCCATGCGAGGAGGATTCAGGCCCGAGGGGTCAGAAACCCGTCCTTGTCGACGTCGAACGCGTCGGCCAGGAGGGCCGCTTGGGAGCCTGTCGCGGTGATCGCCAGCGTGGCGGCGGCATCGTTGGGGATGCCCTCGGCGGCCAGCGACGGAAGCCCCAGCGCAGTCCGCATCGCTCCCCGGGGCCAGACGACTGCCCCATTCACCACGCGGCCCACGGTCTCCGGCCGGTTGATCGTTTCGTGGTCCCACTCGATCCGCGCCCGTGGGGTGTTCATCGCCACGAGGCCGCCAACCTCGGGTGGGGCGTAGGCCACGACTGGCTCAATGCCAGACGCCTCGCGGAAAGCCTCGATCGCCTCGCGGGCCCGCGGCAACTGGGCCACTGACCCGATGGGCATCACCACTGCGGCGAGGTGCGCCGCGAGGCCGGCCGCGGCTGTGGGATCGCCCGCCAGGGCGAGCACCTGCTCGATCCGTGCCAGCCAGATTGTGGCCTTCTCGCGGCTCAGGGTCGCGGCGACGGCGTCTGCCAGCGCGTCGGCGTCTAGCACCGTGGCCCGGATCCCGAGCAGCCGACCGCCATGTTGCCCGAGCGAGTCGTGGAGCGGGTCCCCCGGGGCCAGCGAGGCGACAAGCCGGTCGTTTCGTCGCACCATGCAGCAGCCGTCGAAGGCCTCGGCTGTGGCGGCGTGGGGTTGGAGCCGCCGCGCCACCGCCCCGGCGGCCGTCTCCTGGAGGGCGAGACGGGCCAGGTCCGTGTGGGTGCCCGCGGGGAGGGCAGGGCCGAAGGTGACCGTGACCGGCCTCCGCCAGAGCCGGGGCCACTTCGTGAAGAATCGGCCTTCCGAGAAGGACAGCCGGCTTCCCCAGAGGCCGTCGATCGACACCGGCACGATCGGCGACTCCACCTTCTCAAGCAGCCACTCCAGCCCCCGTTTGAAGCCCAGCACCTGGCCCGTTCGCGAGATGCCGCCCTCGCAGAAGATGCCGACCACGTCGCCGTCGGCGAGTCCCGACTGGATCGTCTTGAGCGCCGTGCCGATCGACTTGGGCCGCGGATCGAAGAGGATGAACCGCCATTGGTCGGAGAGCATCCGCAGGAACCGACCCTTGATGTTCGGTCCGTAAACCACCATCCGCACTGGCCGCGGGCTCGACAGCGGCAGCAGGAACCCGTCGAGCCAGGAGAGATGGTTGCCGACGAGGACCGCCGGACCGGCCGGCGGAATGTTCTCGATGCCGCGGACGCGGAATCGCCAGCCCGCATGGACGATCGAGGCCACGAACAGCCGCAGCGTTGCCCGCGGTGCGCACCACACGGCGACTGCTGCAGCCCCGAGCGAGAGGACGGCGAAGATCGCAAAGATCGCCCGGGCTGACAGCAGCGGAGCGCCGCCGGGGCCGAGCGGTGCCCGGAGCCCGCCGTAGCCGAGCGACGCCAGAAACATGCCACTGAAGAGCAAGAGGTTCGTCGCCGCGAGCACGCCACCGAGCCGGTCGGGCGGGCTCTTGGCCTGCATGGAAGTCTCGAGGGGCACGTCGAACATCCCCGCGCCGAACCCGAGCACCACGAGCCAGAGCAGCGGGCCCCACGCCGTCCCTCCGTCGTCGAGGAATCGGCCGCCCGTGAGGGCGAGTGCCACGAATGCGATGGCCATGATGATGCCGCCGAGCGGCACGAAGCCGAGGTCTACGCGGGGGTCGGCCCCGGCAGGTCGGGTCGCCAGTTTGCCGGTCACCACGCTCCCGGCCCCGATTCCTGCGACGAGAGCCACCAGCAGCGGCACGACCTGAGCCTGCGAGGCGGCCCCGGCCTCCGTGGCGAACTGGTCAACGTTGGCCTGGGCCACGGCGCCGATCGCCCAGAAGAAGACGATTCCAGCCGCGGCGGCGGCGAGTTCCGGCTGGCGGACAAACAGCCCGAGGTCGGTCCACGTGCGGGCCAGCGCGTTCCAAGCCGGTGGCGCGTGGGGCGCCGCAGCCGCCAGCCGTGGCAGGCATGCGGCCGCGATCAGTCCGGCGATCGCCGTGCCCCCGAGCAAAAGGCCTGTCGGGAGGCCGCGGGCCCAGGCCGAGGCCTCGCGGGCCAGGGGCGTGGCGTCGGCCACCCAGTTGCCGGCGGCCGTGCCTGCGAGCACGGCGACGAGCGACACGAGCGAAAACAGTCCGTTGGCACTCGCCAGCCGCGCCGCTGGAACGAGTTCGGGAATGGCGCCGACGATCGACGGCGTCATCAACGCCGCCTGCGTGCCGATCGCGATGACGGTTGCCAGCAGCAGCCACAGCCCCACCGGCAGCCCGAGCCATTCCCGGCTGTCGCCGACGCCGAAGGCGAGCACGGCCGTGGCCGCCGCCGCGATGAGCACCTCCGCCGCCTTGCACCAACGGATGACCGCGGGCTTCGGGTGTCGATCGGCCAGCGAGCCCGCGAGCCACGAGAAGAGCACATAGGGCAGGGACAGCCCTACCAAACCGATGGTGAGCACGAGCGAGACGTTGCCCTGCTCCACGAGCCGCTTGCCCAGTCCGATGGCCAGCCACTTGAGGGCATGGTCGTTGAGCAGCGTCAGCCCGCGGACGACGAGCAGCGACGCGAAACCGCGGTGGCCGTGACCGATCGCGGCGGAGGGGGCGGACGTCGAGGCCGCAGTGTGCAAGGTGTCGCCTCCGAAGGCTCGCGTGTCGCAGTCCGGCGGGAGGTGGCTTTTCGGCCCCCCAGCGGTCGCCGCTTCGCCAAGTTCACGGCCAAAATGTCAGAGTTTGAGGGCAGTTTGCAAGGCCAACCGGATCGAACGTATCCTCGTTCATCGGCGTATCAATCGAATGCGTGGTGACGGAGCGGCCTTCGTCGCGGCCGGTTCACCGCCTCCGGAAAGGATCCGTGCTCTCATGAGTTCCCTGCTGCGGCGTCTCATGCCGTCGGTCTTCTGCTGCCTGGCCGTGCTCGCCTGCGGGGCAGCCCAAGCCCAGGTCGTCTACTACGGCGCCTACCGGCCGGTCGTGGCCGCCCCGGTGGTCGCGGCGCCGGCCTACGTCGCCAACTACACGCCCGCTGGCAACTATGCCGCCGTGACGGCTTTTTCGCCGCCGGTCGTCGCCGCGCCGGCCGCGGTCGCGGTGACGTCGGCCTATGCCCCGGCATATTCGGCCTACCCACAGGCGTACACCGCCGGCTACGCACCGGTCTACACGGCGGGGTACGCACCGGCCTATGCCCCGGCCGCCCCTGTCGCCGTCACCTCGTACTACGCGCCAACGACCGTCTACTCACCGGTGGTCAGCGAAGTCGTGGCACAGCCCGTGACCGCCGCCTACGCTCCCGCCGCCGTGGCCATGCCGCTCTACCGTCGGGGCCTGTTCGGGGGCCTGCGGCCGGTCCGGTCCGCCTACTACATCCCGTACTGACGCCTTCCCGCGATTCTTGACCCTCCCCGGGCGACACCTATAGTACGGGCGTCGCCGACGCGGCAGGGACGTGCGTTCCGGCCCGGCATGGTGGAAGGGCCAGGATGTCGCCGACCGTCAACATCATCGGAGCTGGTCCCGGCGGTCTTGCCACGGCAATGCTCCTGGCGCAATCGGGCGTCCGCGTTCGCGTGCTCGAACGACTTTCGGTGCCCGGCGGTCGAACCAGCACGATCGCGACGCCCGAGGGTTTCAAGTTCGACCTCGGGCCGACCTTCTTCCTCTACCCGCGGGTGCTCGAGGAGATCTTCCAGATCTGCGGCCGCGAACTGCGGCAGGAGGTCGAGATGGTCCGCCTCGACCCGCAATATCGTCTGGTCTTCGGCTCAGGAGGCGAGCTTTCCTGCACGCCTGACGTGGCCCGGATGGAGGCCGAGGTGTCGCGGTTCTCGCCCGCCGACCGCGGTGCCTTCACCCGGTTCATGGAGGCCAACCGGCACAAGTTCGAGCGATTTGCCCCGTTCCTCGAGCAGCCGTTCCAGAGCTGGCTCGACTTGGCGAGCCCCGAACTCATCAAACTCGTGCCGATGCTCAAGCCGTGGCGGAGCCTCGACACCGAACTCGGCACGTTCTTCAGCGACGAACGGATCCGGCTGGCCTTCACGTTCCAGTCGAAGTATCTCGGCATGTCGCCGTTCAAGTGCCCGAGCCTGTTCTCGATCCTTTCGTTCCTCGAATACGAGCACGGCGTCTTCCACCCGATCGGTGGCTGCGGCGCGGTGTCGGAGGCGATGGCCCGGATCGCCACGGAGATGGGCGTCGAGATCCGCTACGACGAGCCGGTTGAGTCGCTCGCCTTCGCCGGCCGGCGGATCAAGGCCGTGAAGACGTCGCGCGGCGAGTATGAGGCCGATGCCACGGTGGTGAACGCCGACTTTGCCCGCACGATGACCCGCCTCGTCCCTGACGCGATCCGTCGCCGCTGGAACGATAAAAAGATCGCCTCACGGCGGTTTTCCTGCTCGACGTTCATGCTCTACCTCGGCATCGAGGGCCGCTACGACGACGTGGCACACCACAACATCTATCTCTCGGAGAACTACCGGGACAACCTCGCCGACATCGAGCACCGCCATGCCCTCTCCCGCGACCCCTCGATGTACGTGCAAAACGCCGGCGTCACCGATTCCACGCTCGCGCCCCCGGGGATGAGCACGCTCTATCTGCTGATTCCCACCACCCATCGGCATCCCAACGTCGATTGGCGGCGGGAGGCGGCGGGCTTCCGCGAGGTGGCCCTCGACCAGCTCGAGCGGGTCGGGATCCGCGGTGTTCGCGAGCGGATCCGCTACGAGAAGATGCTCACGCCCGACGATTGGCAGGACGACTACGAGATCTACCGCGGTGCGACATTCAACCTTTCCCACGACCTCGGGCAGATGCTGCACATGCGGCCGCACAACAGGTTCGAGGACGTGGAGGGGATGTATCTCGTCGGCGGCGGCACGCATCCGGGCAGCGGGCTGCCCGTGATCTACTCGTCGGCACGGATCACCTCCGACCTGCTGCTCGGCGATTTGGGGCTCGACGGCTCGGCAGTGCGGCCGCGCCGGGGCCGGAAGACGGCCCATGCGGGTCGACAGGAAACGGCCGCGGTCTGACCGCGGCGGCGGGCCCACCTGGGCACGGTGACCGCGACCACCACGACCACCACGATCACACGGAGCGACAGGCATGATCAGGCAGAAGCAGGGAGACGATCGGGTGGTGGTCGTGGGAGCCGGGCTCGGCGGTCTCGCCGCCGCCTGCACGCTCGCGGCCCGCGGCTATGCCGTCACCCTGTGCGACAAGAACCCATGGGTCGGCGGCAAGGCGGCCGTGCTCTCCGAGGAGGGGTTCCGCTTCGACATGGGGCCGACGATCCTCACGATCCCGCGGGTGCTCAAGCGGATCTATGCCGAGGCGGGCCGCGACCTCGAGAAGTATCTCGACCTCGTGCCGCTCGATCCGCAGTGGCGGAGCTTCTTCGACGACGGCACCACGCTCGACCTCGTCGCCGACGTGCCGACAATGCGGGCCACGCTCGACGAGTTCGCCCCCGGTTCGGGATCGGGCGACGGCTACGGCCGCTTCATGGACCTCTCGCAGCGTCTCCACCGAATCTCCGACGAGTTCTTCTTCTGGCGGAGCGTCGGCGGCATGGGAGACATGGTCAACGTCCGCAAGAGCTTCTCCGTAGGCTTCCTCAAGGAGCTGATCGGGATGCGGCCCGGCCACAGCGTGGCCGGCACGGTGCGGTCGTACGTGCCCGACGCTCGGGCAGCCCAGATGCTCGACCACTACACCCAGTACGTGGGCAGCTGCCCCGAGCAGTCGCCGGCCGTGCTCTGCGGAATCGCCCACATGCAGTCGAACGACGGCGTCTGGTATCCGCGTGGCGGCACGGCCGCGGTGCCGCGGGCATTGGCGAGCCTCGCGGTGGATCTCGGCGTGGACATCCGCACCAAGACACCGATCCGGCGAATCATTGTCGAGAATGGAAAGGTTCGCGGGGTGGAGACGGCCGCCGGCGAGACGATTCCCGCGGCGGTCGTGGTGAGCAACTCCGACAGCGTTCGCACCCACCGCGAACTCCTCGATGGCCAGCCACAGCGGAAGTTCCTGGGCCGTCGGAAGTACGAGCCGGCCTGCTCCGGCGTGGTGCTCTACCTCGGCCTCGACAAGCGGTATGAGCAGCTGATCCACCACAACTTCGTCTTCTCCCACGATCCCCATGAGGAGTTCGAGGCGATCTACCGCCGTGGCGAGCCCGCTCCCGATCCCACCTGCTACGTCTGTGCCCCGGCCGTGACCGAGCCGGAGGTTGCGATCCCCGGCGGGGAGTCGCTGTACGTCTTGGTGCACACGCCCTACCTGCGGCCGCATCACGACTGGAAGAAGATGCTGCCCGAGTATCGCAACACGATCATCCGCAAGCTCGAGCAAACCGCGGGCATGAAAGACCTCGAAAAGCACATCGTGTTTGAGCGGGCCCTCACGCCGCAGGACATCAACGACCGCTACCACGTGCTCGACGGCGCCATCTACGGCCTTGCGAGCCACGGCAAGTATCTCGGTGCGTTCAAGCCGGCCAACCGCTCGCCCGACGTCGAAGGGCTCTACCTCTCCGGCGGCTCGGCCCATCCGGGGCCGGGCATGCCCATGGTGTTGATGTCGGGCTGGATCGCGGCCGACTGCGTCGATCAGGACAAACTCGTGGGGCAGGCTGGGGCCGCTGCGCGGGCGCCGGTCGGGGTGTGAGGGCAGGTCGTTCTTGGACGCGCCAGCCGACCGTGCGGTTCGGGCGCCGACTACCATCACCGCCATGAATGACGTCGGCCGCGATCAGCGAGGAGGGAAGGGGGAGGACGTTCTGCCAGCGTTCTCTCAGACGCTGTTCGGCTGGTTCATGTGGCACGTGCGGAAGTACCTCGCACGGAACTTTCACGCCGTGCGGCGGCTGAAGGAGGACGCGGGAGGCGGGGCGATTCCCGCGATCGCGGGCGAGCCCGTGATCTTCTATTCGAACCATCCCGGCTGGTGGGATCCGCTCATCTTCCTGACCGTCGGGCAGGCGCTGTTTCCCGACCGCATGGTCTATGGGCCGATCGACGCGGCCGCGCTTGGAAAATACAGGTTCATGGAGCGGATCGGGTTCATCGGCATCGATCCGCAATCGCGGTCGGGGGCGGCGAGATTCCTGCGGACCGTTCGGGCCGCAGGGCGGCGGACCGACGTGATCTACTGGATCACGGCGCAGGGCGAGTTCACCGATCCCCGGGTCCGGCCCGCGGCGCTCAGGCCCGGCGTGGGGCATGCGGCGGCTGCGGCCGACCGTGGATGGATTGTGCCGGTCGTCGTCGAGTATCCGTTTTGGAACGAACGCTCGCCTGAGGCGCTCGTGGCCTTCGGTCAGCCGATGCGCCTCGGCGAATCGAACGGCCGGTCCGCCGACGAGTGGACCGATGTGTTGGCCCGCGGTCTCGAAACGGCGCAGGACCGACTTGCCGCGGCGGCTCTCTCCCGCGACCCGACGCGGTTTGCGCCGCTCCTCGCAGGCCGCGTCGGCGTCGGCGGCGTCTACGACATCGTGCGACGCGTGCGGGCGTTTCTCCGGGGTGAACGGTTCGACGCCTCGCACGGTGGCGAGAGGATGGTGCCATGAGCCCGGCGCTGCTCGGCGGACTCGCCGTCGCGGGGCTGGCGTGTGCGGCCCTGCCGGCGGCGGTCACGCTCGCCAACCTCCGGGCCTTCCGACCGGCGCCGCGGCCGCCGGTCGGGGGCGGCCTGCCGCCGGTGTCCGTGCTCGTGCCGGCCCGAGACGAGGAGCAGGCCATCGGCCGGCTCTGCCGCGACGTGCTTGCGAGCGAGGGCGTGGACCTGGAACTGGTGATCCTCGACGACGACAGCCACGATGCCACGGCGGAGATCGTGGCCGGGATCGCGGCGGACGATCCGCGGGTCCGACTCGTGAAAGGAAAGCCGCTGCCGGCCGGCTGGTGCGGCAAGCAACACGCCTGCTGGCAGCTCGCGAACGCGGCCCGCCACGACACGATCGTGTTTCTCGACGTGGATGTCTCGCCCGCGGCCGACGCCGTCGCCCGGTCGGTGGCATTTCTCGACGCCTCGGGGGCGGCGCTCGTGAGCGGATTTCCGCGGCAGCTCACGGCGAGTTTTCTCGACTGGCTCCTCCTGCCCCTGATCCACTTCATTCTCCTCGGCTTCCTGCCCCTCGCCCGCAGCCGGCAGGACGGTTCGCCCGGCATGGCGGCCGGGTGCGGGCAGCTGTTCGTGACGAGACGGGCCGACTACGAGCGGGCAGGGGGGCACGAGGCGATCCGCGGCTCGCTCCACGACGGCGTGAAACTGCCGCGCGCGTATCGCCGTGCCGGGCTCCGCACCGACATCTTCGATGCCTCCGACATCGCGTCCTGCCGGATGTACGAACGAAGCGCCGACGTCTGGCGCGGACTCTCCAAGAACGCCACCGAGGGGATCGGAGCTCCGGCCACGATCGTGCCCTTCACGCTGCTGCTGGCGGGCGGGCAGATCCTGCCGGCGGTGCTCCTTGGCGTCGGCCTGGCGACCGGCTGGAACGGCTGGCCGACGTGGACGATCCCGGTGGTGCTTGCCGCTGTGGCCCTCGCCTGGCTGCCGCGACTGCTCGAGGCCGTGCGGTTTCGGCAGAGCCTTGGCAGCGCCGTCGCCCAGCCGCTCGGCGTGGCCGTGTTCCTCGCGATCCAATGGATCGCGCTGGTTCGGAAGCTGCTCGGCCTCAAGACCGCCTGGCGCGGCCGGCCGATCGCGCCGCAGTGAGATTCAGCCGCGGCAGGCGCGGCGGCGGGCGGTCGTGACCTTCTCCACGGCTTCGTCGGCCGTCGCGGCAAGCGCGGTGAGGTGGCCCATCTTGCGGCCCCTTCGCGCCTCGCGCTTGCCGTAGAGGTGCAGCCACACGCCAGGCACCTCGAGCGCCGCGGCCCAGTCTGGGTCTTGGTACGAGCCGTCGGCACACGGTGCCCAACAGTCGCCGAGCAGGTTTGCCATCGCGGCGGGCGACCGCAGCCGTGTGGAGCCGAGCGGCAGCCCGCAGACCGCACGAACCTGCTGCTCGAACTGCGAGGTCTCGCAGGCCTCGATCGTGAGGTGCCCCGAGTTGTGCGTCCGCGGCGCGATCTCGTTGACGAGCACATGGCCGGCCTTCGTCACGAAGAACTCCACGCAGGCCACGCCGATCACGCCGAGGGCGTCGAGGATCCGCCCCGTGGTCGCCACCGCCTCATCGATGATCGAGTCGGCAAGTCCCGCTGGCACACTCGATACGTCGAGGATGTGGTTGGCGTGGGCATTTCGCGTGGGGGGAAACACGGCCACCATGCCGTCGGTGCCGCGGGCCGCCACCACCGAGATCTCGCAGTCGAAATCGATGAAGCCCTCGAGCACCAGCTGCCGGGGGCCTTCGGGACCGGCACCGAGCGTCGCCCATGCCCGTTCGATGTCTGGCGGTGCGACGAGCCTCATCTGTCCCTTGCCGTCGTAGCCGAAGGCGGCCGTTTTGAGCACGGCCGGGAGGCCGAGTTCGGCCGCCGCCCGCTGGAGCTCGTCGGGCGAGTTGACGATCCGATACGGGGCGCAGGCGAAGCCGTGCTGCGTGAGAAACGTTTTCTCGCGGGCCCGGTCCTGCGTGGTGAAGAGCACCTCCGGGCACGGCCGAACCGGCACGGCCGCGGCGAGGACCCGCCCCGCCTCGGCCGGGATGTTCTCGAACTCGAAGGTGACCACGTCGCAGCCCGCGGCCACGCGTGCGAGCAGGGCGGTGTCGGTGTAATCGCCCACGTGCAGACGATCGCAGTGGATTGCCGCCGGACAGTCGGCGACGTCGGAGATCGCCTCGACGCGGTAGCCCATCCGACGGGCGGCCATGGCGAACATCGCGCCGAGCTGGCCGCCGCCGAGGATGCCGAGCGTGCCGCCGGGAAGGATGGGTGTCACCACGGGAGCAGCCACGGTCACCGCTCCGGGCGTGACGCCGCGTCGCCATCGAGTGACTCGCCGAGCACGCGGGCCGTCTGCGCCGTCCGCCAAGCGACGAGCCTGTCGCGGAGCGGGGCATCCTCGAGCGCCAGGATCGCGATCGCGAGCAGGGCCGCGTTGGTCGCGCCGGCAGGCCCGATCGCGAGCGTGCCCACGGGCACGCCGGCAGGCATCTGTACGATCGAGAGCAGCGAATCGACGCCATGAAGCATCGACGACTCCACCGGAACGCCGAGCACCGGGAGGTGGGTCTGGGCGGCGAGCATGCCGGGCAGATGGGCCGCCCCTCCGGCCCCGGCGATGATCACCTTGAGCCCGCGGTCGGCCGCCGACGCGGCGTAGGCGGCGAGCTTCGCGGGCGTGCGGTGGGCCGAAACGATCGCCGACTCGTGGGGCACGCCAAACTCGTCGAGGATCGCGGCGGCCCGCTGGAGCGTGGCCCAGTCCGAGCGACTGCCCATCGCAATGCCGACGACGGGTTGTCCTAGGGTGGGCACGAAAGAGGCTCCTCACGGCGGATGGGCGGCGCCATCTTGCTCGGGTCGTTCCGGCGTTGCAAGGTAGGCCCCATGGCCCGCCCATTGCCTCCCATCCTTCGTGCCGTTTGGTCCGCCTCCGCCGCCGAACCGCCTGCGACCGTGATCGATGCGATCGACACCGCGGTGGACGTGCTGCGTCGCGGCGGCCTTGTGGCGATTCCGACGGAGACGGTCTACGGCCTGGCTGCCGACGCCCTCGACGAGGAGGCCGTCGCGGGCATCTTCCGGGCCAAGGGGCGGCCCTCCACGAACCCCGTCATCGTGCACGTGGCCGACGTCGCGATGGCGCGGTCGCTCGCCGCGGCCTGGCCCGCCGCCGCCGAGGCGATCGCAACGCGGTTCTGGCCGGGGCCCGTCACCATCGTCGTGCCCCGCGGTCCTCGGATTCCCGACATCGTCACCGCCGGTGGTCCGACGGTGGCTCTGCGCTGCCCCGACCACCCGCTCGCCCGGCGATTGATCGCCGCGGCCGGAACACCGCTGGCGGCCCCGAGCGCGAACCGCTCCGAGGCGGTGTCGCCGACGACCGCTCATCACGTGCTGGAGAGCCTCGGCAATCGGATCGACCTGATCCTCGACGGCGGACCGTGCTCCAAGGGGATCGAATCGACGGTGGTCGATTGCACGTCGTCGCCCCCGCGGATCCTGCGGCCCGGGCCGCTCACCCGGGAATCGCTCGAGACCGCCGTTGGCGGGCCGGTCGAGTGGCCTGCTGCCACGGCGGCCGCGGAAACAGCCCGTTCGCCTGGTCAGCGGGCCCGGCACTACGCCCCCAAGACGCCGCTGGAGATGACTGGCGACGCCGGTGGCCGGATCGCGACGCTCGTGGGGGCGGGAAAGCGCATCGGGTGGCTGACGTCACGGACCGACGACCCGGAGGTTCGCCGCCTCGCCGCCTCGCGCGACCTGTTGATCGTGCCGATGCCGGCCGACGCCGAAGGGTTTGCGGCCCGACTCTACGCCACGCTCTACGCTCTCGACCAGCGGCATCTCGACCGCATCGTGGTGGACGAGCCGCCTGACACCGACGAGTGGCGTGCCGTCCGGGATCGCCTGACGCGAGCCGTCGTCACAACGTAGCGCAGGTTTTCAACCTGTGCCGTCACAAAGGAGCGCAGGTTTTCAACCTGCGATGTGCCAGGGGCACAGGTTGAAACCCTGAGTCACGAATCCGTCCGCCACGTGGTCATCGCGAGTTGTCGCGTCACCGCAGCCGGCCGGAGACATGCTCGGCGCCGGCGGGACGTGTGAGTTCTCTGCTCAAACGCTTCGGAGCGACCGCCGCGGGGCACACGTCTCACCGGCTTCTGCGCGTGCCTCCGATCCGGCTGCTCGCCCTTCCGGAATCATCGGTGAGGGATGATGGTGCATTCGCATGCGAGGCGGGAAGACACACAGGTTGAAAACCTGTGCTACGAGAGTCAGCGAGGGGCTGCCCGTGCCCAGGAGCCGGCGTTGCTGACGAGCGCGGCCATGGATGGCGGAGCGAAGTCAGCATCGAGCGAGCGAAGGCCCGGAGGGCCGTAGCGAGCGTCCGGCGATGGGTATGGGTAGCCCTGAGCGACGCGGCGGTGCCAGCATGCCCCCATCGCTTACGCGATTGGGCTTCCTGAGTTCGCAGCGAGTGTCCGGCGACGGGCATGGGTCCGTCTGCGGGCGTGCTACGCAGCGGGTGCGAGGATCTCCTTGAGCGCCCCGGCGATATCGGGGTATTGGAACGTGAAGCCCGTGTCGAGCGCCACCTTGGGGATGACCCGCTGCGAGGCGAACAGCACCTGTGCGAACTCGCCGAACAGGAGCCGCAGGCCGATGTAGGGGGCCGGCATGAAGGCGGGCCGCCGCAGCTGGCGGCCAAGCGCCTTGGTGAACTCGCTGTTGCGGACCGGATTCGGCGCGACGGCGTTCAGCGGGCCGCGGATCGACGCGTGCTCCGCGGCGTGGAGATAGAGCCGGGCGAGATCGGTCACGTGCACCCAGGGCATCCACTGCCGGCCATTTCCCAGCGGCCCGCCTGCACCGAGTTTGAAGGGGGGGAGCATCTTGGCGAGCGCCCCGCCTCCCGCCCCGAGCACGATGCCCGTTCGCTCGGTCACGACCCGCACGCCGAGTTCCTCGGCGGCGTACGCTTCCTTCTCCCAGGCCACGCAGACGTCGGCGAGGAAGTCGCGCCCCGGTGACGCCGACTCCGTGAGTTCCTCCTCCCCGCGATCACCGTAGTAGCCCACGGCCGATGCGGAAACGAGCACGGCCGGCTTCGTGGCCGCCTGACGCATGCCCTGCACCAGGTTTCGAGTGCCGATCACGCGGCTGTCGCGTATTCGCGCCTTCTGCGCCGCTGTCCAGCGGCCCTCGGCGACCGACTCGCCGGCGAGGTGGAACACCGCCTCGACCCCCTCGAACGCCTCTGCGGGCGGCGGGCCGGTGAGTGGATCCCAGCCGACGATGCGGCCGGCGAGATGGCCGATCGACTTCCTGGCCCGGTCGGGATTCCGCGACACGACGGTCGGCTTATCGAGCATGCGCAGCACCCGTGGCCCCACCATTCCGGTGCCGCCCGTGACCAGTGTCTTCATCGGAATCCTCGTAGGTGTCGGCCGTTTTCCGCCGCGTTGCGCAGGCCCCGCGGGCCTGCCTGTACCAAACGGCGGCCGAAGTATAGACAGGTGAGTCCCGTCCGGCGCCCTCCGTGTGCCCTTCCTTGATCCCGCTCCCGTTCCCACCGCGCAGCAGCCTCCGTCGCGACCTGCTCGTGTCGACGATCGACGCGATGGCGTTCAGCGTGATGGTCGGCTGCGGGGAAACCTACTTCTCCGCATTCGCCCTGGCCCTCGGCCTGGGGCCGGTCGCTGCCGGCATGGTGGCGAGCGTGCCGATCCTCGTCGGGGCTCTGCTCCAACTCGCCGCGCCGCTGGCGGTCGCGAAGATCGGCAGTAACCGTCGCTGGGTGATCGCCTGCACGGTGGTGCAGGCACTGTGCTTCGTCCCGATGATCTGGTGGGCCATTCGCGGCCATGCGCGGCTCTGGGAGCTGGTGGTGGCCGCCTCGCTCTATTGGTCGGCCGGGATGGCCGGCGTTCCCGCCTGGACGGCGTGGATGGCGACGCTCGTACCCGATCAGCTCCGCACGTCGTACTTTGCCAACCGGAATCGGCTCGGTCAGTTCGCCGTCTTTCTCGGCTTCATGGTCAGCGGTCTCGTGCTCCAGTGGGGCGAGGCACGGGAGTCGCTGCTCGCGGCCTTTGCCGCGATGTTCGTCGTGGCCGGCGTGGCAAGGCTCGTGTCGACGGTGTGCCTCTGCGCCTGTCGGGAGCCGCAACTGCCCAGACCCGACGCAGCCGCAACACGGGCCGCCGTGCCGTTGGCCCAGCGGGTGACGGGGGCCCTGCGCGGGATGGCGGGCCGTCGGTCGGGCCCGATTGTCGCCTATCTCTGCTGCTTCGTGTTCGGCACGCAGATGGCGGCGCCGTACTTCACGCCCTACATGCTCCGCGAACTCGGCTTCTCGTACCACGCCTTCATGCTCGTGTTCGGGACGAGCTTCCTCGCGAAGGCCCTGCTGCTTCCCACGATCGGCCGCCTTGCCTCGCGGGTGGGGCCGCTCCGTCTTATCTGGCTGTCGAGCCTGGCGATCGTGCCCCTGGCGCTGCTCTGGCTGCCCTCGAGCAACGTCGCCTATCTCTGCGGCGTGCAGGTGCTGGCTGGGGCATGCTGGGCCGCCTACGAGCTGGCCGTCATGCTGATTTTCTTTCAGGAGGTCGAGGCGGATGAGCGGACGGGTGTGGTCACCATCTACAACCTCGGCGTGGCCGTGGCCACCGTCGCCGGCGCCGCGACCGGCGGCTTGATCCTCCGCTCGCTTGGCGAGACGTGGCAGGCCTACGCGACCGTGTTTGCGGTGTCGTGCCTCGCCCGGCTGGCGGTCACCCCGATTCTCCGCCGCGTGCGTGGCGGGTGATGGGCGATCGGCCGTCAGGCCGCGGGCGAATCATGCAGGACGCGGCGTCTGGTGGCGGTTCGCCCCACGCCTCACGGCGTTGGGCTTTTACGGCACCCACATGAGCCGACCGGCCGTGAGGCCGCGGGCAGTGAGGGGCGACGACGCGCGACCGTCGCACGGGGGCCGTGTCAGCCGGCTGGCATCGATGCTTCGCGCGCGAGGCTGTCGAGGAACGTGCGGGCCTTGCCGTACTCGCCGGCCGGATACTCCGTGACCCGCGTCTTGAGGGCGTCGATGAACTTGGTGATCGTGTTCTGGATCGTCTGGTAATCCGAATACTGCAGGCTGCCTCCCGTCTGCGCGCGGTGCGCAAACAGCGGGTCGAGTTCTTCCCGGTAGGGCTTGAAGACCGTGTCGGTGAGGACCAGCGGATACTGGATGTGGCCGGTCACGGGATCGAGTTCGGTCGAGCGGAGACGTCTCGGGGCCGCCATCTTCGCCATGCGAATCGCCTGCTCCGGCGTCACCGGGGGGCCGTTCTCCTCGGCCCGCTTCTCGCGGTTTTCCTTCCGCATGTCGAAGTAGGTCTCCGTCCAGCGGAGCCGGTTTTGTATTTCGAGGGTCTTGGCGTCCTCCCAGTTCTTGGCCGCCTCCGAGTTCTGCAGGTTCTGGTAGCCCTGTGCCCGCATCATCTCCGACATGCCGTAGTCGGCCCCCTGGGCAGCCGTCGACGCATACCCGCCGCGGTTGAAACCGAAGCCTCCAAACTGGGCTGTAGCCACCCCTGAGACCAGGCCGCAGGATGCGGCGAGGAACAGGCGAACGAAAGGCGACGATGTGGGAGTCATGACAGGAACCTCGGGGAACGCGGGCAGGTCGAGTGGAACGTGCGCCGGAAAACTCACGATGCCGAAAAACCGGCCGCAAGTATACTCAGACCCCGTCGAGTGAGCGATGGAGATTTGGCCGGGCGCGACGGCACGGGGCCGTGCGGCAGCCGGCGCCACGAGACTCGTTTTTCGGGAGCATCAGCCAGCATGATCCGCCAGCCGCAGCAGTTTCCGGCCGCCACGTTCACGGCCGCGATCGCAGGTCTCCTCGCGGTGGGATGCGCGGAGACAAAGGAGCGCCCGCGTCCGGCTCCGCAGGCCGTGGCAGCGAAGAAGACGGCCGACGCCGTCACCACCGCGCCGGTGAGCGCTCCCCCCGCGGCACAGCCGGTAGCGGCCGTCGCGGCAGCCGCCCAGGCAGCTGGTGAGAACAGCCCGGCGGCAGCCATCGGCGATCTCGTCACGAAGCTCGGCGCGGTCACCGACAGCGACGAGCGCGTGGTTGTCATCGACGAGATCGGTGCGATCGGGCAGAACGCCCGCCCCGCGCTCGACGTTCTCGTCGCGGCGTTTGCCGATGCCGACTCGCGCGTCCGCTGGCATGCCGTCCGTGCCGTCGGCCTGATCGGCGAGGACGCCAGGTCGGCGATTCCCGAACTCGTGAAGCTGCTGGCCGACGCCGATCCGATCGTGGTCACTCAGGCCGCCGCGGCACTGGGTTCGATCCGTGAGGACGACGGTCGTGAGCAGATCCCTGATGCCGACGCCGCCACGTATGCCACCGTCATCGACCCGCTTGCCAGGACGGCCATCCACCCCGATGGCCGAGCTCGTCGGGCCGCGGTTCGGGCGCTCCGGCGCTACAAGACGCTCGCCGCTCTGGGGCCGATCGTGTCGAAGCAGCTGGCCGACGCCGATCCGGGTGTCCTCTTGTCGGCACTGCACACGCTTGCGGATATGGGTGACGACGCCGTGCCCTTCCTCATGGAGGCCATCAAGGACCCCAAGTCGAAGTACTGGGCGGAAGTGGCGCTGGCACAGCTCGGCCCGGATGCCGCCCCCGCGACTGAGATTCTTGCTCAGGCGGCCGCGGAGGGGGCGACGGAAGAGCGTTTGCAGGCAATCCTGTCGCTGGCCGCCATCGGTGAGCCGGCTGCCGCGGCGGCGCCGGTGGTGGTCAAGGCGCTCGAGTCGGACGATGCCGCCCTGCGGCTCCCCGCCGCCTTCGCTCTCGGCCGCATGAAGGCTTCGGCTGGCGACGAGAGCCTCAAGAAGATTGCCGCCGGCACCGATCCATTTTTGGGGAGTGTGGCGGCCTGGGCGCTCGCCCGCATCCACCCCGATGACAAGCCGCTGGTGGACGCCGCCGTCGCCCGGCTTCGCACCGGACTTGCTGATCCAGATCCCGAGGCCCGCACCGCCTGTGTGAACGGGCTCTCCGATCTTGCGGGCTCGCTCGGTGGCGACGTTCGCGAGCAGGTCGCCGCGGAGTTCGTGAGCCTGCTGGCCGATGCCGATCCCGAGACCGGCCGGGCGGCGGGGGCCGCGCTCATCCGTCTCGGTGGGGCGGCCGTGCCCGCGTTGCGGACGAAGCTTGCCGACCCGGCGATCCGACTCAACGTGATGGAGATCCTGTCGGCAATTGGCCCTGCCGCCAAGCCGGCCCTCGGTGAGTTCATCACCGCGCTCGGCGATGCGGATCCGCAGTGCCGGGGCGATGCCGCAGTGGCCATCGCCGCCATCGGCGCCGATGCGGCCGACGCGGTCCCGCACCTGCAGAAGATGGTCGCGGACCCATCGGCGGTTGAAGGTCTGCGGTATGCCGCCGCCTACGCGCTCGGCAAGATCGGTCCGGCGGCGGTTGCTGCGGAGCCGGTGCTTCGGGAACTCGCCGCGTCCGACGACGAGCTGATGGCCACGGTGGCCACGTGGGCGGGTCTGAAGATCAAGCCGGACGACGGGTCGCAGTTCGAGGCCGCGATCCCGATGCTGCGGCGGGCGCTCCGCGGCGATCGGGAGATGGTGCGATTGGAGGCTGCCGTGGCACTCGGTGACATCGGCCCTTCCGCCGCGTCGGCGATCCCGATCCTCGAACTCGTCTCCGAGGAGGACCCGGTCAAGCAGGTCCGTGAGGCAGCCGCTGCGGCGCTCGCGAAGATCCGGGCGAAGTGACCCAGGGCGCACGAATCGCGTGAGCGATGGGGCATACGCTGGCTCCGCTGCGTCGCTCGGGGCTGCCCATGCCCTCTCGCTGGACGTTCGCCTCGGCCCTCCCGGCCTCGGCTCACTGCGTGTCCGCTGCGCTTCGCCATCCTGGCTTCGCTTGCTCCCACAGCCCGCTCGAGGGCACGGGCAGCCCCGAGCTTCGAACTCAGGAAGCCCAATCGCGTAAGTGATGGGGGCATGCTGGCCCCGCTGCGCCGCTCGGGACTGCCCATGCCCATCGCCGGACGCTCGCTACGGCCTTCCTGGCAATCCTGTTCGGCACGAGATTTGCGCACCAGAAGGCCGGCAATTCGGGCAGGCTGGGGCGAGTTGCGCCCTCGCCCTGGCGACGGTATCGTGCCCGTCATGGCTACGAGCAGGAAGCGCGAGATTC
>Ga0315904_10001585_pt1 | contig 36276 bp, 53 predicted proteins | sample LakEriMetagenome_6_FD_203529 | JGI IMG/M metagenome (GOLD analysis project Ga0315904, IMG submission 203529) | Freshwater fungal communities from buoy surface, Lake Erie, Ohio, United States - Buoy 12 MA120 | ecosystem: Environmental > Aquatic > Freshwater > Lake | place: USA: Lake Erie, Ohio...
TATCAGATGGATTTGCGCCACCCATATAAGGTGCGATTCCATCAAATACACCAGCATCTATTTCGGTTAGTGTTGTTGAAGCGCCAACGACTTGCCAAGCAGAGCCGTCATACACTTTGAGTCCTGTTGAAGTATTGAAATATAAATCGCCAGCCCGTAGCGTAGGAGTTGAAATGTCCGAAGCCGAAGCAGGAACATTCGTAGGTGTAAGGGCTAAACGACTCATGAAATATCACCTACCACTAACCAGTTGTCCGTTGAGGTCTGGATTAGTGTAGCACTTGAATACTGTGCGCGTAATGCTGGCGCGCTGGCAGTTGCGCCTGTTGAAACTACTGTCACGCCACCTGTTCCTGATACTGTGACTTGACCTGCGCCTAGTTGAACGATGTTAATTTGCGCGCCGACAGGATAGTTTACAGATGCGTTGAGCGGAATCGTAAGAGCAATAGCAGATGCATTAGTCAGCGTGACAAGTTTGCCGTTATCAGCAAGAACTGTCGTATAGGTTGTTCCTGTTTGTGAGTTGATACCAAGATTGATGAGAGGCGAGGAAAGTGTTTTATTAGCGAGCGTCTGCGCGGTAGTGAGGTCGGCTGTAACGCTTGTGTCGATAGCAACGCTGACCGAAGTTGTACCTGTGACAGTAATACCTGTGCCACCATTGACAGTTGTAACACCGCCAGCAGCAGCCGTAGTCTGAGTTGTACCATCTTGAAAAGTTAGAGTTCCATCTACACCGACAGCGAATTTCTGTGTGCCTGTGCTGTCATTGACTTTGATGGCTTTGCCTGTTTGTCCTGCTACGCCATTCGCAACAATAGTATTCGCGGCAGTAGCCTGAGCAGTAAATTCATGTTCGCTAAATTGCGCCGTAACGCGTGTATCTGTGATGTTTGCGTTCGTAATAGATGTTGCGTTTGCCGCGACAGCAACATAAGCCAAAGTAAGAGAGTTCGCAGGTGCGGCAGGTGGTACTGGGCTACCTGCAGGAGTTCCTGTAACGACAGCATAAACGACTTGATTAGAAGCACCTGAATAGTACGAGTCTTGTACTTTGATTACTACGCGGTCAATACGCGCCTGAGCAGGGTCGGCAGTAGCGATAGCGACAGTTGTAGCGGCATCGTTATACGCGATGTATAAACCTTGATTAGCGACTTCTGTGCCGTTGATAAGTGCGTGTCCTGCGGCAACTGATACCGCCATAGAAGGAGTACCTGTTTGTGACACTTTCATGGAACCGTAATCGGCTACGCCTTGCGACTTCCATACTGCACCAGTAGTGGTGAGTCGGTCATTGTCGGCAGGGTGAGTGCCGTTTTGTAACCACGAAGGCGGTGTTCTTAGTGCCATTTCTTCTCCTAGATATATGCGCTACGCCACGATACAACACAAGCAGTATTGCCGTCTGTTCCCGTAGCAGTAAAAGTGTAGTACGAAGTTCCGGGTGGAGCAGCGAACCAAGTAGAGGCGTTGTTGAGTAACGCTCTGCGTGATACGCCATTGAGTGTCACAGTTCTATAATCTGTGTTAAGAATCAACTCATCTTCCGTGCCGAGAGTTGTGTCTATTTGAAGATAAAGTCCAGCCGTTACATTCGTGACGCGTGGGTTAATCGCAGGACCTTGAATTGAAATCGTTGGATAGGTAGTAGTCCAACCATTGTTCGTAATAAGGTTCGGCGCACCAGCACCACCGCCAAAATACATACCATCTTCAAATGGATTGTTGCTACCTGATGAAGGTGGCTCAGTATAAACACGATTATAGGTACGACCAGCAACAGTAGTCGCGTTGATAAGGTCAGTAGTTTGTAGCGTATCATCGTAATAGCGTGGGTCAGGACAGAAAAACTCATACATGACCGTAGCCAAACCCGATGAGTATTCGGTGTTGATAGTCAATGCTCTACGCCGAACACGCGCATTAAAGCGTTGTAGGCTACTGCCCGGAAGTTGAAATTGAAGTAATCCTGTGCCTTGTTGTTGTGGCACGAGGTTTTCTTGTAACAAATCAAGATAGTAGTTCATAGAGTAGTTAGAATCGCCACGAACTGTCATTGTAAAAACAAGCGTTCTACCTGAAAGAAAATCGCGACCTGTCCACATACCATCTTGATAACCACGATTATCGTCTTGATTACGAATGACAGGTAAATCCTCAAGTCCGTCGATAGTCATAATCTGATAGACAGAATTGCCACCGCCGAACTCAAAGTCGTTGAAAGCAAAACGATAATCAACTAGCGAGGCAACAGGCATTACTCTAACACCTTTCCACTTCTAGTGCGATATTGTACATCGCCCGAAGTTCTAATAGACCAACCAACATCATTGGCTATGTCCTGCGCGCTAGCATTTGTGTTTGCGTTGATAGTGATGCTTGGACCTGTTTTTAGACCCTGTCCAGTAATCGTAGCAAAGATATCTGCGATTCGTTGTCGCGCTACTGTTTCATTTGGCGTATCGTCAGGTTTCGCAGATGTAACAGTTCCAACACCATATTGAAATGTCCTATTGCCGACAGTAAATGTTTCAGGAAATCCTGATGGCGTTACAGCAGGAGTGATAGGTGTCGGTTCTACAACTACTGGTGTACCGCTAGGCGCTCCATCAGGTTCAGTAGATGGTGTTGATGCTGTCGTGATAACGCAACCCATGAAATTAGCACTAAGTTCAACGCCAGCCTCGTTGTATGTAACGCTGAATTTCGCTTTACCCGAAGGGCAAGTGCCTACGCCGACTGCGCGTTCTTCAACCACAGTACGCGTAGTAGGAATGATATTCGGCGCTGTTGCAACAACACCAGGAGCCTGTAATGTGCTCAAAGACGCTAACGCTGCTTGAAGTTGGCGAATTTTCTCTTTAAGTTGCGCAATTTGTAAATCTATTGCGCTGATTTGTTCTGCCGTGCGAACATTGATAGCGTCAAGAGCAGCAGAGTAAGCATTAAAGGCTTCTGCGAGTGATTCTGTGAGTTGTTCTTCGTAGCCTTTAAGTTCTTTGTTCAGTTCAACTTGAACATTTGCAAGGTCGGCTGTGAGTTGCTCTGTCGCTAGAACAATGCCTGAGTTCATGCGTTTGGCTAAATCATCTACGCCGTGCGTTGATACGCTCTGCAATTTATCCCAATACGCTTTCATCTGCGCAATAGATTCAGGAGCGGAGTTGATAATAGTCTGCGCTAGTTGATGACCAACATCAGGACCTTGCGCTACGACTTCTTCAATGAAAGTTTGTGAGAATCCAAGACCAGCCAAAGTAGCAGCATCAGCAGCGAGCGTTTCTGCTTTCTTGGTTTGTAATCCTAGCGCAGCGAGAATACGCTCGGTGGTGCCGCCTTTCATGTAGCGACCCTCAAATGTCAAAGCAGAGAAAATATCTCCTACTGTGCGATAAGTAGCGCTCTTGAACGCACCGCGTAGTTGGTCAACGGACTGTTTGACGATTTCGGCACTACGCTTTGCTGCTGCTTCCTGCGCGGTGAATACATCTTTGTCGTACTGTGCGCGGATTTTCTTGACATCAATGTTGTATTGTTTCTCAAGTTCAGCGCGCTCTTTTGCTGCTTCTGCTAGTACTTTCGTGCGGTCAGCCTCGAGTTTGCCGATTTCTTTGTATGAGTCCGCAATAGCACGAATCATGTCTTGCTGTAATTTCTTGATTTCGCCTAGCGCTTCACGCATTCCGCCAGCCAAATTATCTACGAGGTCCTCTGCCTTTTTCATCGTGCTTTCAGCAGATAGAATCGCTGCTTCATTACCGCTTTTCACAGCAGCCGTGTAATCATTCTGCGCTTTTGTGAGTTTAGCGATAGCAGCGTTGTACTGATTAGACGATGCTTGATACGCATTGACAGCACTCTGCGCCTGTAAAATCAACTCATCAACAGGATTCATGAGAATTTCTTGGACTGATTTGTTGAAATCGGTGCTAACAATGTCTTTCCAGAGCGCGCCTAATTCTTTGAACTCAGTTTTAGCCTTGTCGTTGAAATCTGCGATGGCTTGTGCTGCGCGTGCTAAACCGCTAGTAATATCATCAGCGATAGTATCGCCAAGACCTTTGCCGTTTTCGAATCCCGGAATCGAAGGAATTTTGAAATCCCACTTGATTTCTAATTTTTTGCTTGTAAATTCGTCAATTTTTTTCTTAGCATCTTCGATGGCTTTTGTGTATTTGCCGATAGCCGCATATTGTTTTTCCCAATTAGCGAGGTCTTTCTTTGCTTCGGCTTCGCCTTCTTTATCTCTACGGAATTTTGCCCACTCCAAACGCATTTTCATGCCAGCCTGAGTAACGAGCATGATGCCGCGTTCTAATGATTCATAACCAGCGACAATATTTTGAACTACGCCGAGAACCCATTTGCCTACTGAGCCGATTTTCTTGCGGAAATCTTCTGACGCGTTATAGGCTTTTACAAACGAGTATGCGATAGCGAAAACGACAGCAGCAACACGCGCAATGGGTGAACGCAAAATAGTCAGCGCGAGCAGCGCAAGTTTTTTCGTCAAATTGACAACAGCAGGAATAAGCGCAACTGTGATGGCTGCTGCTAAAGCGATAACGAAATCGTTATTTTTCTTTATCCACGAACCTGTGTTATTGAGCGCACTGACAAATCTGTTGAGAACAGGCAGTACTTTCATGCCTATCGCTTCGAACAAATCGCCTAAATTCTCATTGAGAATCGCCAACTGACCTGCGAAAGTTTTGGCATACGCTTGTGCTTGACCGCCGAGGCGTTGTTCGAGTTGTTTCATAGCTTCAGCAGTTGCTACTGCTTTTGGCTTATTCGTATCGAGAATAATGCCGAATTCTTTGAATACTCTTGCGTTGCCGTTCTGCGCACGAATCAGCGCTCGCGCTGCTTCTTCCATGCCCATGTTCTTTGCGCGCGCGAGGTCTGCTGATAGCGCTAGTAAGCGATTGCTCTTTTCAACATTGCCCGTAGCGGTAATCAAAACAGCATAAGCATCTGCCGCTTTTTCAGAACCGAAACCTAATTCTTCATAACTATCTACAAGTTTGGCTATATCCTGTCGGTTTTGTTCTGTTGATACACCGACATTCGCCATCGCTTGACCAAGACGATTCATGGACTTTTCCAAATCCATTACAGCCTTGACGCCGATACCCATGGAAACAACAGCAATAGCACCAAGAGCCTTCAACGCGCCCATGCCAACTACGGCTGCTTTCTGGAAACCTGACAACGCTTTGCCTGTTTTGATGGCTTGCGCTTCCATAGCCTTCAACTGCGTATTTACTTTGCCGAAAGTTGCAATAGCCTGTGTCGCGTTGGCTTGAACTTCAAAGAGGACAGGTGGTAAAAAACTACCAATCATTACCTGAACCTCCTAAAAAATTTGGATTGAACTTGCGGAACGATAACAGTACGGAATTTCTGATAAGCAGGTTCCATATACGGGAAACGAAGTCCTGCTGGCCAGTCACCGCCACCTAATTCTACTCTGCGTCCGTATTCAATAGTAGGACCAACTATTGCTGAATAGTTAGCAAATCCCATTTTGAAGCGTTCGCCACGAATCGAACGGCGCAGATTACCTGTGCGGTTCATAGGCGGTTGGTTCGGCGTGGCTTTCTCATAAACACGCCCACCGCGAGGACCTTTTGTGTAAGGTCGCGCGCCTTCGATTTGTTCTTTTGAAAGTTGAATCAAAGCAGTCATCATCTCGTCACGCGCCATTCGTGCTGAGTTGTTGATATCAGCACCGATTTTATCAACGCCTTTTCTAACGAGTTTGAGATTGCTTGTTATCACTTTTTGCTTTCACCTCATCAACAGCGCCAGCGATGGCTAATAGCCAGTCCATTAAATACGCTGGTTGTTCATCTACTTGCGCAGGTGTCCAACCAAATTTTTCTGCTGCGACATAATAAATGTATTCATCATCGGGATATGAGAACGCTTCGTGACGCTCTTTCCCTTGAAGAAGCCATTTTAGTCGCTGGAGCCTCCGAAAGGGCTTTCAGGGTCAGCCTCAGTTTCTTTTGTTTGTGACAACTGTGGGAACAGAACCTTCTGTGCTTTACCTGCTTCTTCGGCGAGCGCATCGTAATCTGCCATTGTCAGTTCTTCGAGAAAACTGATTTTGACAGACGGAATCGGAAAATCAAAAGACCATTCTTCAACGAGAATAGCGATAAGACCATCAACGATAGATAGCGCTTGCATCAAGCCTTCATCTTCCTTGCTGGCGTTTTTCAACACTTTCTTGCGGTCTTTTACGCGTAGTGTTGTTGGGTCTTTGAATACTGCCCAACCGCCCGAAGGGAGTTGTAATCTGTTTTTCTCTGTCATGTTATTCCTTCCTAATCGCCTTCCGTCTTATAGGGGTGATAGGGGCAGAGCATAGTGGGAAGGCGGCACTATGCCGCACAATCCCCTATCACCGTACTGCGCTAATTCCTACTGATATGTACCAGAAGGAACAGCATTCTCGAGATACCATTGAATCGGAGCGTATCCACCAGTAGCACCTGCATCAGCAGTAGTAGCGATAGCCGCAATATCAACAGATACAGCAACATGGTCAGGTGAGCGGTCAATAGCAGCAGTTGTGTAAGCACCTTTGCTGAGGTTGAACGCGATAGTTGTTGCTGTTGCGCCAGCGCCTTGTGACCATTGGAAGTTCAAGACTGGCTGTGTGTTATTGAGGAAATTCAACAATTGGTCATCGTTTTCCATGACGAAAGTGAGAGAACCTGTCGAATCAAGAGCGCCAACGAAGATTTCGTATGGACCTTGTGCGGTGTTGATACCGAAAATAGCCTCAGCCTTACGAGTCATGCTGATAGTTCCATCAGTAATATAACCGATAGTTGAACCACCAATGAGAACAGAACCGCGCCAAACAGGAGTTGGCGTAACAGAACTGAATGTTGGTGCTGCTGCTGAGGTTGTTGTTGATGGGTGACCCATGAGTTTTGCTGTGTATTCGAGCATTCCTTCGCTATTGAAAGTCATGCTGAATTCGGTCACTTTGCATCCGGGATAGTAGCGGTTGTTCGCAACATACATATCTTCCAAAGTGAAAGATGTTGGCTGTGCGTCTGCGCCGATACCCGTTGCGTTCTTCAAAGTAATTGTGTGTGCGTACGGTGCTGATGCTCCGCTTGTTGCGACTGAACCCATGATTCCGCCAAGCCAATAGCCAACTGTGTCGGCAAATACTGGACCTGCTACATCAATTTCCGTATGACGGCGACCTTGAATGTAGGTGTAGTTTTCAGCCATTGAACCGCGTAGCCCTGTGTCATACAGAGGTGCGATGATATCAACAGGCTTGAAAGCATCTTTGGAAATGGGGATAAAGTCCGTTGCGGATACTGGCGTTGCTGGTGTTACTTCTTTAGCGATACCAAGGTAACTGCGTACGGAGGGTTTTGCTGATGCCATTTATTTCACGCTCCTGCGTTCGTGTCAGACGAGGCTGACGATTTTGATTCTTCTTTTGCTTTTTCCTTTGGTGCTTGAGCCGCAGGTGCGGATTTAGCAGGGTCAGCAAGCGATAATCCTAGAGCCGTTAGCCCTTCAGGACCATCAAATACATCACCTTTCTTAACAGTGATGCCGAGCGTAGGAAAAGAACGCTCAACTTCACCCTTGTATTCATAACGGGGCACAGGATTCTCCTTATGTTTCTATCATTTGCGTTACGGTAAACCGTATCGCTGCCCAAGTTTCAGTTGCGCCACCTTCGTTAGTTAGTGGTTCACCGTACTGAACATCTATGTTTGGTTCGGCTGCTTGCCAAATCTCGTTCGGGTTATCATTACCGAGAGTATGCTGACCCGCACGAAGTCTGTCTTTTATTGCGTCAATGAGTTCGTCAAATGCGTTCATCGCATCTTCTGCGTTGCGCTCTAACGAATGATGAAAAATTTGTAGTGCTATCTGATAATCAACGCGCTTCCAACCCTTGCCGTATCCGCCTTGCGACATATCTCCTACGCCACCGATAGCGATACGCGCTTCCTGCTCGTTTTCGATAAATACTACGGCTGCTGCGCGTGAGTTCTGACCCGGAAATGAATTTACCTGAAAATTGATACGCTTCGGAAACGAGGTAAATACCTGATTCAGCGTTGTAATCTGCGCTGACGAAATCCAGTTCGCGACATTTTCGCGGACTACGCGCCGTGACATTATCTAATCCTGCGATAAGGTTGTAATAGCGCCATCGCCATGCCCATATCATCTGCGATGCTGGCTTGAACTTGTGGCGTTGTTGCTTGGTTTGGCAGAGTGCCAACAGCCATCGTGAGTGAATTATCACCACGAACTTTGAGCATAGCCGTTGTAGCGAGAATAGCAGCCTCTTTGATAGCAGGTGGAAGTGCGGAAATAGAAACACCTGCGGTGTGTGAGTATATCAGAGGACTCGTTAGAGGAACAGTTGTAGAACCGAAAGTATAATTTGAGGCTACTGTTACATTCTCAGAATACATACCATCATAAATTTTAAGTTGAACACCTGCGGTAATTCCTGTGCCGTTTGTAACAGTTAGCGTGGATTGCGTTGCGACAGCAGACGCGATGAGGCTGTTTGGATAACCATTGACATAGGTGTATTTCAGATAAACAATGTTGCCCGAACTGCTCGGAAAACCGAACTGAATTGGACCTTGCGAAGTTAGCGTAGTGCTAAGCGTGGCATACGGGAAAATAACCTGTTGATTTTCTAGCCAAGCCACAGAGCAGTCCTGCGCTTGAATTAGGTTAGTTGATGGGTTGCCGTACCAAAAATCGGTGAGCGCAATAATTGGGTTGTAGCGTGGGTGAAATTTGATAGTGCCGTCAGGCGAAATGCGTGAACGCTGAGTTTCGGTTTCTGTTGTTGCGCCGAGAATCTGATTACAGTAGGTATCTATCCATGATGATGCGCGCGCGATGACATTCGCTAATTCGCTATCTTGAACATCAGGGTCGCTACTGTTGAAAACTAAGTTGTCAATATCAATAGCAGTAGGCGCATTGCGGTATTCCTGCGTAGTGAGATATGGCGTTGAAAACTGCTGTGTGGTTGGGTTAATTGCGTTAGCCACTTGAACCATCTCTCTCTATTCGTTCGTTCTCATGTCCGCAACGAGAACATTTCTTAAACCATGAACCGAATCCGCATTGAGAACACGGATAACCTTCTCCGTCTATAAAACCACTCGCGCTCGCGATGCCTAAACCTTCTTGTTTTAGTTGCCGTTCCAACTTGGGATTATCAACATGGAATAATCCGTCTTTTCCTGCCTTGATAACTTTCGTGCCTCGTTTTGTTTTGATGCCTATTTCGCGTAAGCCTTTCGGCGGAATCATTCGTGCCATGTGCGCCTCCTAAATAGACCACCAACCGCCGTAAGTTGCCTTGCCGCTAGCAATCCATTCCCTATGTAATTCGCCTTGTTTTGCCCAGTCTGTTTCGTGCGTATCCCTATCGCAGTTAGGGCAAATATCTGCGTTGAGGTTTTTATAGATATGTTCGCATTGAATAAAGGTGCGCCCACTATTTGACGCACCTTCATTCATTATTCAGTTGTAACTACGCTTGCTGAATTCCGGAAACTGCGCCGTTCCATGCAGGAGCGTAGCAGAAGAATGTTCCACGGAAGTAGGTGCTGAAGTCATAGGAGAACTGAACTACTGGCCATTGAATGCCCATGTAGTCCTGTACATTGATGACTGCCCATACATCTGAAACTTCTGTATCAGGAATTGGTAGTGTGTATGACAACACAGGGCTTACGCCTTGAGTTAGCCATGGGTGAACAGTCAGAGGAACCATCTTACCAGTGATTTCGTTATATAGAGCACCGATGGTTGCGCCACCAACATAATCGCCAACATCAGTTTGTGTGAGGTTTAGACGATAGTTAGCAGTTGAGCCGTTCTTAATTGCATCTGACAATTGCTTGCGGTCTGAGCCGTTGATGAGAATTTCATCTGGGTCAGCCTTAACATTGTTATAGAGGTTATAGAATACCTCTTGATATTCAACTCCGGGATTTCCTGTGCTGAATGTTGTGTTAATTGTGTTGTTGTAACCGCTGTTTGGACCGAGAACAGTTGGAAGAATTCCGTCATATCCAGTCGCGTAAGCAGAGGTGTTACCTGCTGCGTTGATGGTTGCAACAGTTGTTCCTGTTGTTGGAAGCGCACCAGTTACATTGAAAGTAGTGGTTGCGGTTGTTCCAGCATAGAACATTGCTGAATCAGCAGGAGCAGATGAGCCAGTTCCAACATAAACATCATAAGCAACTGCGCCTGTTACAGCAGCAATTGTTACCTTGATGTATTCAGTTGAAGCAGGTGTGTCGCTACCAGCAGCAGAAGCGGTTGTTCCGCCAAATGCGCCAGCAGAAGCAACTACCTTGACCCATACCTTGCCAGTTACACCAGTAACAGCAGGAAGTTGAGAAGTAGCAGCAGTAGCAACTACGGTTGGAGCAGCAGGTACTGCGAGCAGACCTGAGTATGCGCTAGCAGTTCCGCGTGCGAACAAGAGCATGCGCTCTTCCATCAACATTGTTGCGTATAGCGTAGATGTTGAGGAAAGTTGGCGAAGGTCTTGATATCCCATACCTGAGAAGTTCGCATCGAACGAAACTTGGTCAGATAGTGAGTAGGAGTTGTAAGGCAACACGAGGTCGTCTGCTGTGTAGGAAATCTGTGGACCGCGCTCTAAGTAGAGTGGGTTAGATGCTCCCGGAGCAAAGTTGTTCTGAGTTGTTTCAGTAATACCTGGCCAAATGTTTCCTTGTCCGCCAGTTCCGGTACCAGTGTATCCAAGAATTCTCTTGACACGATGTGAGGTACCAACTCCACGCTTGCGTGGGAGTTTGTTACGGAGAGGTGTTGGGCGAGGTGTTAGAAGTTTCGCAGGTGCTTCGAGGTCGAATGCTGCGAACGATGAAGTAAGTGGCTGAGTAAGAGTGATTTCCTTATTGATATCACCAACTGCGCCACGCTGTGCTGCGAGAGCGTTGTTCAATGAAGCAACAGCATCAGGAGAGAGCGACTTGTTAGCAACAAGTGCTTCAATCTGTGATACGGCATCAGTTGAACCACCAAGAGTTTCACCATCGAACGAGCGAGGCGCGGAAAGTGCCTTGCTTAGTTCTGAGGTGTATTCCTCATGGCGCTCAGCAGCAACTTTTGGATTGGACTCGTTGTACAAGTCCGCTGCTTTGAGTTGTGTTTTAGCCATTGTTATCTTTCTGTAAAGAGTTACGCCTTGACTTCGGTTTCCGCTTTAGCAAGATAATCTTTTGCCATTTCGCGGTATCCCTTAGCCAAATCGTTATCGGTTGTTGCGGAAGCCTTTGCTAGATATAAATCTGCTTTTGCTTTCCACTCGTTGTTTGTTTTAGCACCTGTCGCTATGGTTGTCCGTTTTGGACCGCCACCTATTGCGAGAGATTTTGCCGTTGCTAACTCTGATTCAAGTCCAGCAGCCTTGTTCTCTACCGCCTCTTTTGCGGATTTCAACTCAGCGACTTGTGCTTCAACAGATGCGATAGCACTCTTTACGGCTTTCTCAACGATGTCAGTAATATTGACATCAGCGAGCAGGGATTTCTCTGCCGAGTCTTCCTCGTCAGAATCTTCTTCAATAATCGTTCCTACTTCTTCAATAGTTGAAGGTGGAAGGATTGTTTCAACGCTCTTTGGCGTTGGTGGTTGAATAGCAGGTGTTGGTACTGGTGTTTGGTCAGGTGTGACCATGACAGCAGTAGAAACATTTGGATTGCCATGTGATTGTGAAGGCATGTTACAGCCGCACTCTAGGCACTTGTGTACAGACTTGTCAGCCATTTCGTTGTCTTCAACAACAACTTCTTTCTTGGCTTCTTCTAATTCGTGTTGCGCAGTTTCGGCGCCAATCATTGGACCCTCAGCGGTTTCTTCCTCTGCTGATTCGCCATATTGCTTTTCAATATCGTCATAACCGCATTCTTTGCACATGCGTGTTACTTCGTCTAGTGCTTTGCGAGCAGCAGCGTAACGCTCAACCATTTCATCACGGGAAGGAACATTTTTGGCTTCACCGCTCATAGGCATCGCTTCTGCTGCCATCTCTTTCTCTATGTTAGTTTCCACCAGTTCCTCTACTTTCGTTAGTGACTTATCACCATTGACTGATTTAGCCAAAACAAGTTGGCAATTTGGATTAGCAGGTCTATCGACCAAACTAACTTCTACGATTTGACCATCAACAATGCGACCATTTGCCGCCTTCTGGTCTCTAACAACACGCGGAGATTTGATTCCGATGCTGAAACCTTTGAGTACGCGAGATTTTACTTTCTTGACAGAAACAGGGTCTACTACTAGCGCAGAGATGTAGTGTCCGTCTGATTTCTTTTCGTATTCTTCTGCAACACCAGCCGCGATATTGCTGTGTTGTTCACGGATATTTCCACCAGTCATGAACCATTCAGGCATAGCCTTATCTAGCCAAACAGGGTCACAGATTTGTTGGTCAATATCTAGCGCATCGTCTGTTGCTTTACCATAGACGGTGAGCGTTCCATCGCCATTATCGTCCATCTTGACGATGCCAGCATAGATGCTTGTTTCTTTCATGTTCATTCCTTTACTCTGCGTCTTCGCCATAAACTGCTGCCCATTCTTGCGTATCTACTACATAAGGAGCAATATCGCACATACAGTTCGGGTGAACTGGTGGGTCGCCGTTGCGCCATTCTTCACCAATAGGTATTGGCGATTGGTCATAATTTTCTTGGCAATCCTCGCAAGGGTCTGCGACTAGCCATTGAACCATCTCTACTCCGCTATCGCGGTAGAGGTCTTTACTAGCCTGAACAACAGCGTTACTGCTTTCAGTTCCAGCAATCATCAATGCTCGTTCAGGGTCATTGAGTATTGCTTCTAAATCTTTTGCCATAGCGCGCCGAGAAAGACCCTGTTTTAGACCTTCAGCAAGGCTTGTGCCAATGCGGTCTAGGGTCGTTCGAGTAATTCCTTGAAGTTTCAATCCGCGAGCGTCTAAGAGGCGTTTGAGCCCGTTTGGTGGGGCAAGTAATCTTGCTGCTGCTCTATTTCCCGGACGCCATGTAGCCCAGTTGATTCCAAGCGAACGCCGTAATTGTTTTGGGCTTGGTGCTGCTTTGCGCAGACCGAGAGCGCGAGCCAATTCGTAGTCTGTAATGTCCTCACCAAGAACCCACGAGTCTGCGTAGATTCTGCCGAGCGCACTATTTAGAACTTCTTTATCTTTGATTTGAATATGAACTCTAGCCCAGTCGCGAGCCATCTGCGTTGAGATAGTTCTTGGCGTATTGCCCTCTGTGCTGTCAATCGGGTCTTGCGTTGAAAACCACGCATCTAGTATTTGGTCAATACTGACAAGCGCATTGAGTCCTTGACGAACTGAACGAACATGGCGAACAGCGAGTCTTGTTTTGAGTCGCGTTCTGTTCGGTTTCATTAGAGTCCTAAGTATCTCTCCATGTGCCAGCGAGCAGATTCCTCATCGCCTAACGCAACATACTTGTTGATGATTTCAGCATATTCAGGTTCTACATGCTCAAAGTTGAAAGAACGATTGCGGTGACCTTTGCGTAGCCACTTCAGGAATTTCTTAGCCTCCTGAGTAGCCGAATCACTTTCTTCTTCCTTCTTTTCCTCTGCCACCTCTTGAACCAGTTGTCCTTCTTCGGTTTGAGGTTGGTTGCCGATGGTGAGTTCGCTGTCAATCGCCTCAGCATCAGGACCTTCAAGAGCACTTGCGCTTGCTGCTGTTGCGGCATCAATGATTCCTTCCGGTGATAGGAAGAACAATCCGCTACCGCTATAAAGCATTGGCATATCTGCCTGTGGCGTATCTAGCAATGGTAATCCGTTGATAGAACGCGCTTCATTGACGGTGCGCCCACCATTCTTCAATTCAATGTCAATGCGGCGTGCTTCTGCTTCTGTATCAACCTTTGATTCAAATTGAATACGGAATTCAAGTTCGCGTGGCATGCCGAGATAAACATAAGAAAGATTTGTAAGTTGTTTGCTAATCCAATCTACAAGCGGAGCGATACCAATAACTTCGCCTGAGAGTGTTTCGCCTTGTTGTAGTCCTGAAGCTCCTAGCGAACCTGAACCACTAAATCCAATTTCACTTGGTAGAACACCAAAATGACCGCAGATAGATGTAACAAGATAATTATCTAGAACATCTTTGAACTTTTCACCATAACCATCAAATTGATGTGGTGTCATACCAGCAGGTAGAACGCGAGCGCGCTTACGCTGTGGAGTTTGACCAGCAAGGTCATCGTTGAAGATATTCTCATACGCACGAAGCAACTCAGGATTGTTACCGAAAGTCGCATCGGTTTGGAACATTAGTTCAGGGAGTACGCCATCTGTATACTCTGCTCGTAACCATTGTTGTCTTCGCAAATAAATGTCAGCAAGAGGTAATGACCGCTCAGTTGGGGAAAATCCATAGATAGTCCATGAGCGTCTATTTTTGACCAAATAAGATAATTCGTCAGAGGTAAATTCCCCATCAGCATCTTCCATTTCCATCGGCGCCATGAATTCACTACGAGGAAATCCGTAAAGAATCTGTTGGAACGCAGGGTTAGGTGGTATCGGGCGCATGCCTCGGTCGTCAATAAGTGGCTTGATAGTTGAACCATCAAGAACTTGAAATCCGTATAACTCTCCGCCTACTGATTTTTGTGGCCAAATCGCCCACGCATCAATCACTAGAATTTCTTCAAGCGAAAGATTTATCCAATCAGTGAATGTATAACCATTAGCGCGGTCAGGGTTTTCCCAGAATGAACGCAAACGAGCAATATCTTCTGTGAATTTTTCGCGAGCAGAAGCCATCGCACGAACATGGTCTTTGCCTGATTCTGCTGCTATGCGCTCAGACGCATCTTCGCTGAGGACAATATCCCAATCCATGCCTGTAATTTTGTTCTTTACAACTTCTAAGCAACGGCGAATAATATCTACTTGGTCAGCAGTAGCACGAAGCGTCTTGAAAGGAATAAGACGCGTTTCCGTAATATTGATATTCTGCGCAACTTGATATTCATATCGGCGTGGGTCAGGACGACCATCTTCGCGTAATGGATTTATCGCTCCCGGAACAATAGGTTGCCCAGGAGTAAAAGGAACATTTGGCCAAATTGGATTACGAGGTAATCCTACGGATTGACCGTATGTTTGATTCATAGGTCGCGAGCGATTGACCATATCTTGTTCAGAAATAGTCACAGTTCCGGGCGGAAGATTTGGTGCTTTCTGTATCTCCGCCGCAACTGCTCGCGCCAATCTGTCGAACAGACCCACGCTATGCCTCCTAAGCGTGTACGACTACACGATATTGGTTTGAAGTTGGAGCAACTGAGAATAGCAGAGTAATTGAAGTGGTGTTGGTATGTTGAACATCGCAAATCACTTCTGCGTATGGGCTGCTGTTGTCATAAACAGTAACAACAACATCACGAGTGCCGAGGTTATGGGTAATCGTGTATGAGGTGTTTGAACCATCGCCGACATTGGCTGCGTACTTGCGTACAACAAGAGTAGTATCGATAGCGATACCTGCGGAACTGACAGAGATACCTGTGTCAGCAACAGCAGAGAAATTATTGGCTCCGCCGACTGCGCCGAGAGCAACACCATTGCTTGCGGTATAAGTACCAGCACCCGAGAACTGAGTGAATTCAAGAACAGTAGTGTTGAGAGTGATTGGGTTGTCAGTTGTAAGAACCCAGCCAGTATTAGCAAGAGTATCGCCAGTCTGTACGAATGTAAACATACCCGACTTGACTTCAGCAGAGGTATTTGCGTCAGCAGAACGAACAAGAATCCATGGATTAGAACCATCACCCTCTTGTGACAATACATAGATGCCGTTGTATTGACCACCAAGACCACCAAGACTTGCTTCGTTCTTGACGAGGACGCGCTGACCAGCAAGAACTTGGTCGCCATCTACTGTGAGTGTGGTGTTGCTTCCTGCTGTGATTGTTCCGCCATTAGCAGAAGTCCAAGCAGGGCTGTTAGGAAGAATTGCCGCAGTTGCTAGATGAACTGCCTCTTTGATGAGTAGTCCTTGCGCAGTAGCATCAACATACGCCTTAGTTGCTGCGTCACTATCGGCTGATGGTGCTGCGAGGTTCGTAATTTTGTAGTTACCGAAAGACACATCAGCAAGAGGAACAGTAAGCGCAGAAAGATTGATTGCGCTGTGTGCTGCGTTGTCATGAACAGGTGTTCCGTGAGTATGGTCATTACGAGCGAACTCTGTGCCTGAACCATTCGCGGAAGAAGCACCGAAAGTAGTTTGTGCGGTGACATTACCAAAGTTAGGTAGTGCGTGAACATGGTCTGCGCGAGCAGGTGTAGTAGCAGTACCTACGCTGTTAGTTCCACCAGCCGCAAGTGTTTGCGGTGCTGTGCTAGTAAGTGATGGCGTTCCGTGTGTGTGGTCAGCGCGAGCATAGTCGTTGCTGCTACCACTTGACGAAGTATCGCCGTAAGAAGTCTGTGCTGAAACTGTACCGAACGATGAGATTTGGTCCCATGTTGAACCATCGCTGAGATAAAGGAGATTGTTATCTGTCGCGAAATAGAGTGTGCCAGCAGGAACAGTATTAGCCGTAGGGCGATTGCTGAATGTGCCGTATTGAACTTGTGTCGTCTGTACGAAATTGACCCATTGAGTTCCATTGTAAAAATACAGCGTATCGTCTGAGGTGTTGTAATAAATCTGACCATCAAGTGGGCTAGATGGTGCCGTACCGAGGTTCTGAATTACCGCGTTTTGTAATTCGTTCTTGTTCAGGTCAATGCTGACTAGAAATTTGCGTGCCATTATTTCTCCTAGATTACATACGCGGTGCCTGTGAAGGCTGCCGTGAAGGTGATTATCATTGTGTTCTTACTTGGATAACTGAATGTGCCTTCACATTGAGTACCTGCTGAATCAAGCACAACCGCAGTAGGTTCGCCACCAAGATTGTGATTGATTGTCCATGTCGCACTTGAAACTGCTTGTGTGTGAACATAGAAAATCTGTGCTGCTCCGCCTTGTGGTCCGGGAGCAGTAACGCGAATGATTGGCTGCGTTACTTGAACTACTACTGTTTCGTCTGCCATCATGTCCTCGTTACTTGTGGGCTAACTTCAACTGTTCCTTGAACCAGCCGAGTGACAACATTTTGCGGTGAAGTAATTTCAATATCGTAGGCATATCTGCCATTAGTGATTGCTGCTGTCTGTGTGTTAGTCGCATGACACGCAATAGTTCCTGTATTACCGGTGATAGTAATACCGCTTCCTGTTGTCAAAGTCAATACTGCTGTTTTAGCCAATGGGGAAGTGCGTACTTGAAGTGCTGCTGTGTAGTTCGTGATATTGACAGGACTTCCACTAGGTTGTTCATAAATAAAAGTTATATACCAATCCGCACCTTGGTCTATCACGGTATTGTAAGTAACTGCCATTTATGCTCCTAGTGCTGCGTTACAGTATTCGCAAATCCTGTTTGTTTTCTTATTTGGCATCTGACATGAGCGACAGATAATCGCGAGGTTCTGTAATCCTGTCAAGGAAACTGAACCATCTTTGAGTTCTGTAAGTGCCCATACTAGAGCATCAAGTCTATCGGGTGATGTGGCTGTATCAGGAGTCCACATTACCATTTGGTCTTCCAACTGTGGAAATGCGCCGACATGATGAACGCGGAACTGTTCGTAGAGAGCCGAGATGGGTTCTGCTCTTACTCTTTTTCCTCGCGTTGCGTGAACTTTGGTGACAGGAACATTTCTATCGACCTGTTGAAGAACCATGACGACCATATCTCCGCCATTGTTTGTTTCGGCGACAATGCGGTCTGCTTTCCATTGATGAAACGCTTCGACTGCGCGTTTGCCCCATTCGTTTGGAGTAGCGCGTAGAGTGTCATCAGAGAGGATATAGAACTGTCCGTCTGATGATGCTCCTGCTGTGATGATTCCTGTTTCATCGCTATCTTCTCCGCTGGTTACTGCTGGGTCAATGGCTACAACTATGCGATACAGAGGTGGCAATTTATCTGCCGTGATTCTGCTTCGTTCTATCCAATCGCGTTGCCATAGTGCGCCTTCTGCCTGTTCTAGCAGTTCGCCGTATAACTCTTGCCTTCCTGTGCGCGTACCTTCGTAGCGCGCCTTCAGTTCCGCAAGTGCGGTTTCCGATAAATTCTTACGATTATCAAAAGTGCTTCCGCGTGTGATATGTACTGAGCCATCGGTGCGTGTCACCCAATCGCGTAACAGTTTGATTGGCTTTGGTGTTGTTGTAACAACTACGCGTGGGCGGTCACCAATACGCAACGCAGGAGCAAGACCTTCTGTCCATGTTTCGTAGGGATACTGCCATATTGCTAACTCGTCTAACCATGCGCCTGATAAGTTCAAGCCACGACCAGCATCGGGAGAGTCAGCACCGAACATGTGGACTAGTTGTCCGTCTTTGAAAATTACTTTGTATGAGGACTTGTTGTAGATGTAATCCTCGTCGCGCTTCAAGCCTCTGTGTTCTAGTGCTTTGATGAATCCACTAGGACCTTCTACGCAGATGTTCTTCGCATCGCTGAAAGTCGGCGCGATGATTGCCCATTGTGTCGGCACACCATCAGGAGCCTTCGGGTTATCAATAACCTGCTTGGCTAACCATTCGCCACCAGTTCTTGTTTTGCCCCAACCACGACCTGACAGAATAAGCCAAACATTCCAGTTGCCTTCGGGTTCCTGCTGTTCAGGTCTGCCGATATACCACCATGGTTTACGAACAAGGTCATAAACTAATTGCGGTGGAAGCGCATCAATCCAGCGTTGGCGTTCCGCTCGGCTCTTCTGCTGATACTTCTCCGCTATTGATTGACTCATTATCGCCTTCTTCTAGAAATGCCAAGACCGCCTTCTTTGCTTCTTCTAGCGACAGAGGAACAGGCTTACCTTCGGGACCTGAAATCTCCTGCCGAATCTTATCGTTGCGACCCCATCTATCGCCATGCTTGCGTTCTAGATACCATGCTGCTGCTTGCCATGTTCCGTTGTCTGCTGCTTGACGGATACGAGCCACATTCGTAACTTCGGCTTCCGCTTCTGCTCTTTTTATAGACTCCCGAAACTCCCGATAAATCTTAGATGCGTTGGGCTTTGACCCCATATCTAACCAGCGATAGAAAGTTGTTTCGCCGATGCCGTTCATTTCAGCAGCAATCTTTGAGTAGTTACCTGCGCGTATAGCGAGGCAAATGCGCTCTTGTAACTCTTGTGTGAGTTTGAGTGGTCTAGACATTCTGAAGCCTTCCGTACTTTGCGTGGGTTATTGGCTTCAACTTCATGCTGACTGCTAATCCATCTTTGAGTTTGACTTTGGCTAAATCGGGATAGCGTGATTCAACCCAATGTAGTTCTGTGGAGTGCCGTTCCGCCCTGCTGATGCCTTCTGTTTCTTTCACCATAGCATCTATGCCACCCTTAGCCCAATACTTGGTTTTAGGACATAGATATTCGGCGCGTACTACCGCACCATAGCGAGTGAATGCTCTGAGTGTGCTGTGATGGTCTTCGCCTGATGAAGTCATGCGGCGTTCAGGGTCACAATGAACCCAGTCGCCAGCGATTGCGCCCATAAAATTAGCGCAAATGAATCGCAGACCAACTGTTACATAATCTTTCATAAAGAAAGCATTCTGAACAGGATTGATGCCCCACAGCGTAGTTTGTTCTTTCGCTGTTATGTCGAACATCGTATTGACGAACTCAACAAGGTTGCCAGCGAAAGGAACTAATTTATCACCTATCTTCTCCAATAGGTCATCAATGTCATCATCAAGACTAAATACGCGAGTACCTTTCTGAAAGTAATTCAGATAGAACTTGCGTTGTGATGATATGCCCTTCACGCCGACAACAATGTTGTATGACGGTCCGATAGTTGCGCGATATCTGATGTATTCATCTTCATCGGCAACGAACACGAATATACGCGAAGGTTCAATGTTATGTCTTGCTAGAAATGCGAGAGTTTGGTCACGACAGATTTCCTCACGCTTGTATGAGGGAACAGCAACAACAAAGTCCATCAGCGTTTGCCGACTTTGAACTCCGTTTCACCTTTTACAGCCGAAGCAAGACCGACCTCGCGTTCTGTTCTTCTTTTACGCGCCTCCGCTTGTTCAACTGCGTAGGTGAAGCAATCCTTCATACCACGCAAGCAATAATAAACAACTGTGTATCTGTATGCGTCTTTTGTTACATGCGCAATCGGTGTTACGCCATGAAGCAGACGGAATCCCGGGAAAAACAATACCCAGCCATCGCGACATTCAATCGTCAATCCGTATTCAGGCATTGACAATGCTCCGCCTCGTGTGCCTCTACGAATAACAGGCATCGCTGACCACATATCAAAATTGTTTCCGTCATAGTGATAAGGCAGCGTAGAAGTCTTGTTGATAACTCCGCTAGTCCATAGCGAGTCTTCGCTGATACGCCACTCTTTATCTACTTCGCTGGTTTCTTGAACATCAGCGTCATATACATCAGGCGCAATCTTGCGCATAATCTGTGAGAGTCTATCTGCGGTACGCTCTAATACTTTATGAACATCAGGTTGGTCGTATGACAATGATGTTGGGCGGCATGCTTCGCGTGTTTGAAATGGTTTGCGTGGTGCCATACCGAAAGTGCGTGAATGATTTTCTGTGCCTGTTGATTGGCGTGTTACGCCTGATGATGAATATTTGACATCGCGAACTGCTGCGCGAAGTTCAGGAACCATGTCAGTAGGCATAGGCATATAAACCATAAATGGTTCGCCTGTTTCCTCATCAACATAAATACCAGCCTCGGTGATATTTGGTTCAATATCAGGTACGAGTTCGCCACGCATTTCGCGCACGGCTTTCTTGTCAATGAGTCGCTTGACTTTGACTACGGGTAAGTCTGTATCAACTGCGGTTGTCATGATGGTATCTCTTGTCCTGTATATTCAGAAATTACTTTCAATATCGCTTCTGCGTTACTGTCTAACGAAAACTTATCGCGTAACTCTGTGAGGCGTTCAATCACCCATACATATTGAGGATTAGGATATTCGCACATCAATAATCTAATTGTGCGTTCCGCATATCTATCGGCGCGTTCTTCTAGTGTTGGTCGCTTTTGAACATTCTCGTATTGTGCTGTTGTCTGCGCGACTTTCCATTCAGGCATTTGTTTTTCTTCAATGAGTGCGAGCAAATCATCAACATCAGCAGGAACATAACCAGTTCCAACTAAATCAATCTCGCCTAACAAATCTAATAGTTTCTGTTCATCATATACACCAAGGTCAGCAAGACGATTATCAGCAGCAACAATTTTCTTTGCTTGCGCATCATCAACATCTAACTCAACAACATCTATTGTTTTCCAACCAAGTTCTTGTGCTGCTTTCCACAAGTGATTACCGGCGAGGATTTGACGCGTTGATTTCTGAACCACAATCGGTCGGTATTGTCCGTTGGCTTCTAATGATTCAACAAGTGCCTTGACATTACCTTTGCGTGGATTGCCCTCAAATTCTTTGAGAGTATCTATCTGTACTGAAATAGTTTGCATATCGCCTCCGATGCTATACAGAAGAAGCCTGTCAGACGCGGAAGGGTAAGAAACGCATCAGGACAGACTTCTCCCATTGGCAGGAAGTGTAACACACTTAGGCGTAGAAGTATTCCTACTTCTGACCCAGTTCGCCTCGGCGTGTTTGTAGTGCCAGCACATCTTGTAGCCGAAAGGTATTTCTACGAGATTGCCTTCCAACTGGCACTAATTGTTTTCTGTGAACCAACTGACGGAGGTTGTTCTTGCTGATTCCCAGAAGCATGGCTGCTACTTCGCTATCTATAATTCCGTTGCCTTCGGTCATATTGCCTTTCTACCATTCAATGAAAATCCAAAACGGACCGAAATCTATATTGAAAGACCATCTATCAATGCAGATGCCGACACCGAAACGCTGACTAATGCCACCACCAATTGTTACTTTGCCCAGTTGCCAATATGTGCTTTTTACCATGGGAAATCCTCTATTGGTTCTTCGTCTGATTTATCAGAGCGAGGTTCCTGTGGTTCAGGAGCATATTTTGGAACTAGACCAACACCATCAGCGTTGATTTCTAGCGCGGTGCGTAAATTGCCTTCTTTGTCTGTATATGTTGATACTTGTAGCCGACCTGTAACAAGAGCCTTGTCGCCTTTCTTCAAAGCGAGCGCAGTTCCAGCAGCATCACGATTCCATACGAATACGCGGAACCATGTTGTTTCACCATCTACCCATTCGTTGCCTTGCTGTTTGCGTGGAGTATTCGCAAGACTGAATGATGTAACAGGTGTTCCTTTTGGTGTTTTCTTGAATTCGGCATCAGTGCCTAAGTTACCCATTACAGTAACTATTGCCTCACCAGCCATAGCCTTTCCTTTCTAGATATTTGTAAGTGCCTTCCTGTGTAAGTATAACAGTATCTCCGTTTGGAAGCGTAACAGGACACTCCGCAGGGTCAGCCCAACTTGAAACCATGAATCCTTTTTCAAGCGCGTCTTTCGGATTGTTATGAACGGAGTCAGTAGCCAAATTATGACATTCATGATGTAACGCAACGAAATTAGTAATCTCATCTTCGCCACCACGACTTCGTAACTTTCTGTGATGTAACGCCCATGATGCTGGAAGTGAACCACCGCATTTTTCACAGTAGCCTCTAGCCCGTGACCAAACGAGCGCACGCAAAACTTCTAGTGAGCGAGCCATGTACGGAACTCCCCAGTCAAAGGATTCTTACAACCAGTATTGACACAGACGAATTTATCGTTGATACGCATTACGGACCTGTGCGCACAACTCTCACAAGCCATCTCGGATTCGTAGGTATAAGTGTCGCCGTCATTGACTTTTATCCTGATTCGGGTGTGCCAATGGACTATCTCATCGCCTAATGTTTTAGATAATGATTTGCGCTTGCGGACAATTTCTTCCCACGAATAGTCAAGCCAGCGTATCCGTGACATGACCAATGGACATGGACCTACATCAGTTCTACGAACAGGAACAGGTAACGCTTGTTGTAATTCACCTGCTACAAGATATGTAGTTTTGTGTGTCCATTTGTGAAAATCAAGAATCATGCTGAGAGTTGCTAACGGTAACGGATAGCGTTGCGAAAACTTTGGACCTCTGTTTTTTTCACCAGCATCGTGTTTGTAGTATTCCCATACACGAGGATAATCACTCAGTATTTCTTCAAGTAGCTTCATACACCTAACTGCTCAATCGTTATCCATACACCTTCGGCACTTCCGTAGGATTTGCTTGCTTGAATAAGTGTTACTTGGCAGTCGTCAGCATAAGCCACGCCAGTCAAGCCATCAAGTACTGCGCGAATTAGTTTATCCAAATCAGGTTTCACCCATGGCATTGAACGCAAACTCGTTTTTGGTTTCAGATAAACAAACTCGCATGTGACTTTTACGCCACCATCAACAGGTCTGTAACCAGAAAGTTCTGCATTTCTTGCTATGTCTGCTCGCCATACAGCGAGGTCAGTTGCTCTTGCGTGAATAGGGCGACCATTGATGAACTTGAGCGAACCCTGCGGAACAGGTCGCCCTTTCACGAAGAATGAATCCATCAGTACCACCGATTCTTTTGCCAAAACTGCCATGCGTTACATGGATTATTGTAACGGATAGATATGTAATTCAATCCCCAAACTATCTGTCCTCGCGTGTCGTTGAGGAAAGCATTCTTTTGAGATTGCGTATGGTTTGGCATGTTTCGTTGTGGTATCCCATGGTCATTTGTTGGACTCACGGCTTTCGGATTCCATGCGGACTCCTTGCCCCACAGTCTAGATAAACAGGTGAACTGTTTATTTCCCCATGAATAATCAACCTGAGCAATATTGCGTGCGATTGTTCGTGGGTCTGTTAGTTTCTTGACCTTGACTGGGTCAAGCGTAGGGGAAGTAGTAGCCGATATAGGCGCTGTGAAGGTGAATAGAGCCGTCAAATAGATTATGGCGAACCCTTTTACCCTCCATTTTTTCTGAGCCTTCCTAGAGCCTTCTAGCGGTTTTATTGTGCTCATTGAAGTACCTCATAACGCTCTAGTCTTGGAGCGTTCTTCTTCTTCGTAGGCTTTGAATTTAGATACAGTAGAACGCGCTCTCAGGCGTTCACCGAGTTCCTTACTATCGCGGGAACTTTGTTGAATACTTGCGCGCTCAGGGTCGCAAGTAGGACAGAACTTTACACCTTGAAAACGCTCTGATGTAACTTTCGTATTCCCATCTTTTGTAACGGATTTCTTGTCTTCGTAATACTCTACCCATATAAAACCATACTCGCATGGCTCTGTATGCGTACAGATACAGCCTGTTCTTCCACAATGATTCATCACATACCCTTCGTTCGGAATGTACTTCGTTTCGGTTTGAATGGGCATTCTTCAAGATGAGCATCCATTTTCTCGCCCACTCCTTGATGTTTGCCCGATTGCCAAATAATGATAAACCCACAATTATGAAAACAACTCATGCTCTCATAGCCTTCGGGTATCTCATATCCGTTTTCTAGTATCATGCTTTCCTATCTGCGTACATACGCTGGGCTATCCTGAACGCATAACTCACCAAATCATCTAAGTCTTTTGACGCTGCTTCGTCAATGGCAAGTAATGCGATACGCCCGAATCGCTTCGTCATTTGCCCGATGCGACTAATCTCTGCTGAGGTTAGATTGCGAGATTGTAGTTCTGCGACATACCAAGCAGTCAGCGCGATACACGCGCCTATCTCATTCTTGGCATGTAACGAATCCCATTCTTCTTCAACCAGCCTAGACAGATTCCATGCGTTGATGCCTTGCGTTCTAGCGTCTGCCAATTTATCGCTGATTCTTGTAACAGAATCTAAAGCAGACTTCACGCGTGGTAGCGGAATCGGTGTAGCCGATTCATAGACCTCTACCTCATTAGATATATCTATATCTAATGAGTTTGGGTTGGGTTGGGTTGGGTTGGGTTGGGGGTGGCGTTTCTTTTGCGTTTCAGTTGCGTTTCCTTGTTTCTCTCTGTAACGCTTCAAGCGTTCACGCGCCTCAGCCCTTTTGCTTTCAACCTTCTCACGAGTCGGTTGATATTCGTCATACGAACGAATGTGATAACCCTTATCAACTTCTTCCCACAATCCAGCCTCAATGAGGAACTGCGCATCATCTTCACGGCTGAGTTTTGTGTAAACAGCCGAGGGTATAAAACCATCGGTGAGTTGCCTATTGGCGTAACACAATCCTTCAATGTAAAGACGAAACGCTGAATCGCTGAGAGCAATTACTTTCGGGTGGTCTGCGAAGTTATCATCAAGTCGTACCCAGCCCATCTTCAACCTTCCCTTCTATCGGTCGTAGGAAATTTATCAGTTGTTCCACAATAACGACATCACGACCCTCTATGTGATGATGATAATCACCAGCGAATGCTTCAATTTCTCTGATGATTTCTTGACGAGCGTATGTCATGACTTTGATATACATATCAGCAGATAAGCATTTACAAGCCATTACATATTCGCCGGTAACTTTCAATCCAGCACAATCATGCTCGAACATTTTTCACCGCCAATCTGTCAGTTGGTTGTCCGTACTTGTAGGGCACAGTACCGAGCAGTTCCGCTACGGCTTTTTCATCTATTGTCTTGCGACCAGCAACTTGCGACCACGCAATCTTGATACCTGATTGTGTGATGCCATTGACGCCTTCTAATACAGCCTTGATAGAATCTTTCTGTTCTTCAAGTTCGCTGATTCGTTTTGTTATTTCTAGATATTCCTGCGCGACTGTGTCAATCGCATTATCCTCAATAACGACGCCTTCCAGTTCTGCTTTTGGGCGACCAGCGCATCCTTTCTGCCCTGTTTCATCATAGAAACCGCAGTACAACTTACAGAACGATGCTTCTTTCTCAGGCGCAGGTGGCGTATCGGCGAATTTGATTTCACCGAGCCAAGCCATAGCCTCATTGACAACATTGATATCAAATGGTTCTGAGTGATACACAATATCGCGCTCGTCACCATCACGCGGAATACATACCAGCGTAACAGTATCAACTTTGTGTCCAGCAAGTTCAACTAGCCAGCCGTATATCTGTACCTGCCAACGCTGTTGCTTGCTAGGAAAATAACGCAGATTAGATTTCTTAGTTGATTTCCAATCTACGATTTCATGCTTTTCTTTGTCGTATAAATCAACATGACCGACAATCATGCCATCGTCAGACTGCCATTCTTTTTCAATCAAATAGCGTTCTTCAAATGGGTCTTGACGGCGGAATGCTTCCTCTATGTAATTATGAATTGCCGTTCCCATAATTGCGCTGAGGCGTAGCGTGTTCGGATTAGTAATCTCTGCTCCGTTCAATCTACGCCACGCCTTGTGTCGGCATCCACCTATTTCAGATGGTCCAATGTTTTTCTGCTTGCTACGAGCATCAGATTTGCTTGCGCTCGTGACCATCTTGATTAGTTCATTTGCTATGGACATCAACCTCACCCTTCTCTCGTTTTTCCATTAGGTCTTGTATGTGATATCGCCAAGCGTTGAATACTTCCTGCCAAACGCCATCATCAGTTTCCATGCGGCGTAACAGTTCAACATATTCATCATCAGACAACTTAGTCTGTTCCAATGTTTCTTCTACATAATCATCGGCTTCGGCTCTGTCTAACACACACGCAAACATATCTGTATCGTCTGACAGACCTTCAATGATTTCTTTGATTTGTCTAACTTTCATTTACCCTTCCTGTTCTATTAGAGGTTGATTAGATATAACGATGCGAAAAATTCGCGTAACCAGTCAAAGAAAATCGCCCAAGAATATAAATCAATTCCTGTGTTTGAGTTATTTTCAACAGGCGTTTCTGTTGGTGTGGGTTCAGGTGTTACAACTACTGTCGCTGAATCAGTAACGATAGTAACTGTTGATGTATCAACTGTTGTGACAGTTGTAGTTTCCGTAACTGTTGGTTGCGGAGTAGGCGTAGGTGTTGTTACTGGTGCTGGTGTACTGATTGGTTCAGGTTGCGGAGTAGGTGTTGATTCAACTACTTTGGGTGTCACGATAGTTGTAATTGTTGTCGCTGTCGCAGCAACGAAAGTATTCTTATCTGCTTCCTCTTTGACAACCAATATTTGATTTGGCTGTGCGCCGATGCCTGAGTTATTACCCTGAGCATCTGTTCTGCCTTGCAAAACATAACGCTCGCCAGTCTTCAATGTCAATCGTGAATACAACGAATTAGGGTCGCCGCAAACATGAGCGTCACAGACTATGGCGCCACTCACGACTACATTGTTGCTATCAACGATTACATATACATCACTATGCGCAGGAATAGTCATAGTGTTGAGCAACAATAAAGTTGCTCCTAACATCATTACCCTTTTGCGCATGTTAGACCTCCAACGCAGCGCGAACGCTGGTTCCAATAGAACGAGCGATATCTACTTGTGTGCGTACTCGGTTTGAGTTTGCTCTAGCAGCCTTGACTAATGCCTCAGCCTGTTGTAAATCGAACCATTCATTTTCGCATTGCGTAAGTGCTTTATCTGCTACATCGCCAACGCGTAACTTCAAGTTGTTCATACCGATATTCAAGCGAGCATGCGCAATCTGTATTTCAAATCGTGCTTTCGCTGTGTGATATGCCTTTTCTGCTTTGACTAACTCATCATGAGCAGCATCAATTTCTTTGCTCAATTCGTATAGTCGCGCTTCTACTCTGTCAGGTGTTATCGTCATTTGCTTTCCGTTCCGCATGTATTACATGCTTGATTCATGATTATCCACGCACCGCAATATAAGCAACGCGTGATTGGTTCAGGGCGAACCTTCGGTGTGACTGGGTGCGGATATGTCAATGCCCACCCATCGCGCCATGAGTATTCGTTCTTCATTAGAACAGAACACCAGTAGTGAGTTTATTTACCCACACAATACAGTCGTGTCCGTTCTTGTTCTTGCGTAGTCTGCCTGAATCAATGATGTAGCCATCACGGACAAGACTGACACGCGTTGGACGCATAGTGTTGCCATCTATGCCCAATGCTGCTTGCGCTTCTTCATCAGTTGCGCCATCAGAATCGCGTTGTATGTAGAAGTCATATACTTCTTTACGCAAAGAACCAGCGCGTATCATGGCATTCTGTTGAGCCTTGACACTTGTGCGCTGTGCGTTCTTAGGCAGTTGAACTACAACATTATCCTCAACTGCGTGTAGCGGTTCACGATTGCGCATCGCTTTGTGGCGATAATGGTCAGCGATGATTACATCATGAACCTGCTCAATCGTTTGATGATACGCCTGTTCGCCTGTTGCTTTCATGTTCCTAGCGTCAAAATTTGCTGGGTGAAATAGGCAAATAGAAGTACCTTCATCATCAATCCATATCGCGAGGGCAGGTGTTCGTGTCAGCCGTTCCTCGCACCAATGGCAATAGTCTTCAATGAGTTCCATTGTTACTCCCTTCCTGAGTAGATAAATACGCTACCGCGATTGATAGCGTTTCAATGGTTTTGTTCATGACGGCGAGGGCAAAATCCACATCGCCGTCTTGAGATGCGTTGAATAACCTGCGTGAGCAAGCCATCATTGTGTCTTGAACATGTGGCGGTAATAACTTAGCCATTGAGGTCTTTGACCATGCCTAACAACAGTTCGCGTAGCGTTGTTTTACTACCGGGGATTGTTGTGTCAAGAATCTTCTCGTGCTTTTTCCAATATGCACGAATGTCCTCTTTGCTTTTCAATGCTTCCATGTCTTCCATGATTGTCAGCATTTCTTCAGGACTGAGTGTTTCGGCAGGAGTATTCACAACTGCTTTCAACTCAACCTTCTGTGGCTTAGGTGTTTCCTCAATGACGACAGTATCAACCTGACTCATTTCATCATCGGTGTATATGCCTGATAGGTCATTCGGGAACGCCTTGCGTAGTGCTAACGCCTCAGCGCATTTAGCCAGCATGAGGTCAGGCATCTTGCGCCAAATAGGGTTGTTAGGAACCGCGTATGAATCCCAGCGAGCAACCGCGTAGAGCGGTTCAGGGAAGCCTTGACGATACACGCCTACCTTTGCTGCTAGTGGTGGCGTCTTAGCGAGCCATACATCAACCCACTTGCCATCTTCACCGCACCAGAACGGACCAGATTGACCAGCGTATTCACCTGAACGCTGTGCCACGATACGCAGACCATCAATACTTGTCTGAATACCATAACGACCACCGCGTTCAATCATGTATATCTGTCTAGCGAATGGGTCTAGTCCTGTCTTTTGTGCCTGATGAAAAAATACGGCAAGGTCGCCGTTACTTGCGTTGTTCAGCCCAAGTTGTTTGAGTGCTGACAGTTGTTCTTGTGACCAATACTTTTGGTCACCTGTTATTGCGAGTGTTGTACTCATGTATGCCTTCCCTTCGGTTTAGTTTTCTGTCTTGATTGGTGTGCGTAAATCTTTACGCCACTCTTGGATAGTGCTGTATTTCCATAGCGGAGTGCGACCATACTCGCGGTCAGGCTTGGGCATTTGACCACGAGCCTTGTATGAACTGATTGTCTTGGGTGATACGCCAAGCAGTTCCGCTACTTGTTTGCTTGTCAAATAGACGAGATTGTTGCCAATCATGTCAAGATTATCTCCTTTTTTGAATGTACCTAGTCGGAACGCTTGCTCGTCCATCAACGGCCATACATACGGAATGTTGTATGGCACATCAAAGGTGTAATAATCTGAATCTTTGCGAATCAAATTAGAGCGATGCGTTAGATGAAGTAACTCGCTATTGACCCACCAAGGTGTGGCATCGGTGCCATCAATAGCGTTAGTAAATTGGTCATACAACGAGTCTTGAAAACCACGCTTGACCCACTCGGTACACATAACAGCACCATAGTTACATAGGTCGTTGATGTGACCAGCCCACATGCGTGTTGCTGGGTGATTGACCCATGCGCCTGTGTCGTTGTAATCACCGCGAAGTGCTTTGACGATTTGCCATGCCTCAACGCGTTGTTTGCCTAAACGCTTATCGTCTAAGCAACGCGCTGATACGCCATAGTTTTCGTGCGGTAGAAATGTTTGCATTAGTACCCCCAAGTAAATGAACATGTCGTTGCGTCACAGTTCCACCATGAGCCATTGATAAGCACAACGATTGCGCCAATCAACAGACCGAATGCGATACCGGTGACGATACGACCACGCCGAGTCAAGTTTGATTTTGATTCTTGTGCGTCAATAGCCATGAGGCGTAATGCCAACAGGGTTCCGAAGAACCCTGCGACAACATAAAGTATTACTGGATATAACATGATTACCCTTTCGTTAGTTTGTTACGCAGGTTCTTTCACTTTACGGCGAGGGTGACTGCGTAGAACACCATCGCGTTTTGTTGTGGTGTTGTGACCACATATCGGGCAAGGATTTTTACTACCAGAAGCGAAATTACTTTTCTGTAATGAACCTTCGCATTTCTTGTTTGACTTGCCTGATACTTTCGTTGCCATATTTGCCTTCCTAGTCATTACACCGACCACCTTGGTCGGCGTCCTATTTTACAGTTTCACGCTGTCGCAACTGAGGCGACCCACCGCGTCTAAATCACGCTCAAATAAAGCCCGTAGCAGCCGTTTAGAGTCGTTTTCAGCCAAGGGCTGAGGGATTACCCCCAACCCTTGTTCGCTAAGGCTTCTATCAGGCTGAAAGCAATTCATGAGCACGGCTCTTTAGTGAGGATTCACCAGTCAATCTGCGTTCAGCGCGAAGTGAATCTTTGTTTTCAGCAGAACCACGAACAGGCTTGAACCAATCAACATATTCGGCGACTGCGTTGTAAGCAGCCCAACGAGTATTTTTGACAATAGCCTGAGTGTCGGCTCGCCACAATCCCATGAGTTCACCGCGAACGCGTCCTACTGAATTCTGTTTGCGCTCGGTGGCTTCACCCTTGGGTTCGGGAATGAGGACCTCAATGAACTTCTTGTATTCGTTGTCTGTCATCTTGGTATCAAGTAGTCGTTGAACCTCAATCTCAAATTGTTCCTGTTGCTTGAACACAATGCTGAGAGCGTCACGCGCTTCCTGAACTTTCAGCGTGGCTGATTCAGTATGACGCAGAGTTACAGATGAACCACCGACCATACCTGTCAAGCCATTGGTACAGATTTGGCGTAGGAACGCCACCTGAATACGGAACGATGAAGAACCATCGTGCGAGTTGAAACAGTTGAGGTAGGTGTCAATCACATCAGCACCACCAGCAACCTGAACACTCTGCGGCATTTTCATCGTGATGTAACAGCGCGCACCGCCATTGATGATACCTGCGCTGTCATAGTTAGCACCTGACTCATCAACGATATTGTTGAGCATGTCAAATGCGTCTTTGTTTTGTATCGGCGTGTAACGATTGCCGACTACGCCAAGCGGTTGAAGTTTCTTGCCGAACTCGGCGTATGTAATGAACTTATTGTCAATCGTCAATGTCTGACCATCAACAACAGTTGATACTGCTTGCTCGCTGACTCGCACAGTAAAGTCAAGCCCACCGAGTTTGATTGCGTCCTGCGCTGTCATGGCTGCGCCGACTGGCTTGCCAATCTTGCGCCATTGTGGAACGCGTTGATTTGTCGTTGTCATGATTACCCTTTCGTTGTCTGATGAACTCATCAGCATAGGCATTTACCTATGGACACCCAACCGAGTGGCTGGGTGTTTCGTTCTACTTGACGATTTGAACAATTGGCTCCAAGTCGTCAATACCAGCGCATTGAATACATGAGTAACAGCGATATCCTGGGTATTCTGTTTCTTCACGCAAGATAAACTGGTCAGGATAACCGCAGTTATCGCAGACATAAGAAACCAGTTCGCCGTCAATGAAACGAGCACCGGTAAGCCATGTGTAAACAATTCCCGGAGTATTGACTGGGTCAATAACTTTCATTTCTGCTTTGATTTCTTCTCTACGCACGAGCATTCACCCACTCTGCTAAGTGACGCTGTAATTCAATCTCGTTGGCTGAGTCATTGAGGTCACGCGCTACTTCTACGGCTACGCCATAGTAAGGAGTTACGAATACAGGTCGTGTTACTGAACGCGTATTCATGAACTTCATAAATTGGTCATACTCAATGACCGCAGACTCGCCTGACTTCATAAAGCCTTCACGAATACAAGCATCGCCAAAGTAACCGCCTGATTGAATCGGTATGAATGTTTTGCTTTTCATGATTTACTCTCCTAGTTTTCTTCTGCTTCGAAGTCTTCGACTTCGGTTGAATCGTTGTCGAACTCAACATCATCGTTGCCTGTGTAGCGAATAGTGATGTCAAAGTCATGCTCGTCAATACTTTCAATATCAAAGTCAATCGGCACAGTTACATCGGCTGTGTATGTGACATTGAAACTGATAGTTACATCTTTGCTCAATTCAATATCTAACTCGTTGGCTAACTGTTTCAATTTGCCAGCGAAACTTGAATCAAGATTGTCTTTGATGAACTCGGTGACAGTATCAACAAGTTCTTGAAGCCGAGCGCGTGTTGAGCGATTAGCCTCTTTACTTGCGTCTAACAGGCGTTCGGTACCAGCGAGTGCGTCAATAATGTCAGCCATGCTGTGTGTATTGACGAACTCAATGGCTTTTACTTTGTGTGTATCTACTGCTGTTTCTGTTGTTACTTCGGTCATGATTTTACCCTTCATGATAGACAGACGATTGGCTCGTCAGGTGGCGCAGTCACGCCACGACTCTGTACCGAATGGCACAGAGTTTCGCCATTACGCTCTATCCGTATAACTCGTACTCCTTCTCAAGAGCCATGAACTCCATCTCGGCTTCATGACAAGCCATGAGGAAATTGTCAGGATTGCTGACATATCCAACACGAACGCCATCGTTGTATTTGCCGAACCATAGTTCGTAGTAGCCATCAACTTTGTACATGCGATAGTTGTCAAGTTTGCGTAGTGCTTTCATGATTAGTTACCCTTCTTGTTGAGTTGTTCTTGCTGTTCGTCTAGCCATATTTGGAAAATAGCAACAGAAGCAACTAGTTCATTACATAATTGCCCTGCATCTGAATCATTACTGAAATCAGTAATATTTTTTGAATCACGCATGATTTGATTTGCTTGCTTCATCAAATCTTTCGCGTAACGGAAGTTACTGCGTACATCAGATTTTGTAGTTCTGTCCATGATTACTTACCTGCCCTTGCTAGTAGGAGTTCGCGGTATGGCTTCATCAAATTGCCACACACTTCTTCAAGTTGTAACAGATGTGTTTGAATGCGTTGAGCATGAGCATCGTCTGTTGGTGTTTGTATTTTGGCTTGTCGCCAAGCAGCAGCGAGTGACTCGGTAATGTGGAACAGTTGATAAACACTAAGTTCAACTGTTACTGTTGATGGAACTGTTGTTGTTGATGTAGACATGATTACCCTTTCAAAATTACTGAACTCGTCAGTAGCAGCGAATACTGCTAGACACGCAACTGGGTGTCGCGTGTTTCGTTCTAATGTAATTTGCACCTTGCGGATATAACTGTAAGTTCATCAGCCGTTGCGCTAGGCAGTTATTTGTCACGCGCTCGCCGAATGAATCGGGTCATCGCGAATAACTAACCACGGAACCTAGAACTGGTTCGGGCGTCGTCTGATTATCACCAGCCGTCACTATGTAATTTGAGAACCATCGCGCTTCCGTCACCCAGTCCCTGCTTACTTCGACTGTAACTGGAACACCGTAGCCTTCCGATTTTCTCTATCGCTTTTTCACTTCTGGCAACCGCTTCGTTCGGAGCACCCTTTGCCGCGTGTCGATGGGAGCAATTCTACCGCCTCAGACTGTAAAACACTACCCCCCGACTCGCCGAGTATTACTCGGGGAATGAAGCTTCATTTTTCAGGGTTGCTAGCAGGGAGCCGTCAGAAGGGGTAAATTACCGCCATGGCACTAGCACGAGTAGTAATCAATCTTGGTGGTCTAAATATCAAGATTGAACAAGACGCACCATATCCTGACATAGTTACTGATATGTGTAATCGTGCTGCTGTTTTATTTGGAACATCTATCGCACAAGCGAAGGCTGCTGATTTAGAAATTATGGCAGCAACTTGGGTTGATTATGGCGATGATGATGAAGAAGACGAAGACGCATAAAAAAAAATAACCCCCCACCGAAGTGAGGGGTAATCTTTGTTTGTTGCTACGAGGTTGCTAATTGACCAGCACCAGCGACATACGCAACTGCGTCAATGTAGTTATCCGTGTGCGTTGGGTCATTAGCAATTCTAGAAATTTTCATTAGTGCCAACATACAGCCAACCATGTGTGGCGGTATTGGTTCATTTAGTTGTAATACGGCTGACCACAATTTACCAATGCGTTCCCATGATTCATGAATGTCGCCATAAGTATCTTGTCTGTCGCCGGCAATCAAACAACTTGCTTCCGCAAGAATATCGTCAAGTTCCATTAGTCTAACCAAACTTTATATGCCGCAGTTACGCGTCCTTTGATTGGGTCAATGAAGTGAAGTCGTTGTGATGGTGTTGCGCTTGCTGCCAACATGACACCAGCATATCGGTTATCCGATTCCGTACTGCCTGTTTGATAGACGCTTCCTTGTCCGTTTGCCATAGGCCATTCTGCGTGTGTGTGGTAGTGACCAATATAGACATCTCGGAAATCCCAATCGTATGCTCCGCTCCGCCATCGGTTCGCATGCTGAACGATTGCGCTCGGACTCGCAAATCCATTCCGCCCAACTTCGTCACCATGTATAAGGAGTGCTTTGTAGTTTCCGATTTGTATTCTCTGGATATCGTCTGGACACTCCTGCCATGTGAGTCGTTTTTCACCTGATAATAATTGTCGGGCGAGTTCATAACACATTCTGTCGAAATTGTCGGAGCGAGGAACATTATCTCGCTTGCTTCCAATACGCCCATGGTTGCCCCATTCCGCTACGACTGTGACTTTTTCGTAGTGGGCTAGAGCATAGCGCACGACCTCAACCAGTAATCGGCTTACTGTCACATATTGCTCAAAGAGTGTCGCGTCTATTTCAAATGCCTGTGTTGGGAAGTTGAACAAGCCTTCAACCATATCGCCACCGAACATGATAGTTACATCGCGAACAGGATGGTCAGCACGCTGTATGTCTGTTATGCGTATGGCTTTCTTGGCAAAATCTAATACGCGCTTGCGCATGATTTCGCTGTCGTATGAAACTGTTTTCTTTGCGCCTTGCCAATCCGTAAGGTGCCATAATGCCACCTCTTGCTTCATTTTGCGTTTATCCGTCACCGGGACTGCTATCGGTGGCAACTTATCGTGTGCTAATACTGCGTCATAACACGATTGAATTGTTACTTCAACTAATTCTTCTGTGCGCTGTTTAGCCTTCTGTAAATCTTTCTGCGCTCTTTGTAATGCTTTACGCAGTTCAACGATTTCAGGATTAGATTCGTGGTCTAGTTGTTCTAAATCGTTACTTAGCGACACCTGAGCAGACTCCTCGCCTATGCCGCCCCACTACGCCGTCTGAAATTGGATAACCATTTTCTTTCAATAATTTACTCAATGCTGTGTGGCTTACTTTTGGTTTCGCCATTACTGTCGTGAGTGCTTCGCGCTCGGCTTCGGGGAGTTCACCGAGTAGCGTACATACTCCGCAGAATAACGATTGTGCCTTCCCGAATGCTTCTACATTCGACAAATCGTCTAGTAATCCCATGACTACTTTTTCTTTACTGCTTTCTTCTTTTTCTTGTCCGCTTTTGCTAATTTGTTCAATTCTACTTCTACTGTGTCAGCAATCAAGCCGAACGCAGGGTCTTTAGGATTGATAGCGCGGAGTGCTGGTCCAAGTGTTGCGATAGCGCCAGCGATAATTAGGTCTTCTACTCCTGTGATTCCTGCGTTATATGCTACAAGAGCAGCAATAGCGAAAGAACGAGCATAAGACTCAATGGCTGATTTCATTTTGTGGTTCATTTCTGCCTCCTTATGGTCGAGCCACAGCCATAACAGTAGCATAGGGTCGCTTCTTTTCCGCGACTTCACCACCATTACTTTGTGAGCCCTTGTTGTCAGGTGAGGTATTACCTTC
>Ga0315904_10001588_pt1 | contig 36202 bp, 32 predicted proteins | sample LakEriMetagenome_6_FD_203529 | JGI IMG/M metagenome (GOLD analysis project Ga0315904, IMG submission 203529) | Freshwater fungal communities from buoy surface, Lake Erie, Ohio, United States - Buoy 12 MA120 | ecosystem: Environmental > Aquatic > Freshwater > Lake | place: USA: Lake Erie, Ohio...
GGCTATTCTCTCTTGTTCGTCCCAGAAGCCTCTCTGACCCACAGTTGGCTCGATATTTTCCAACCATATTATACGCCGGGCCGCGACAAGGCCAAGCAGCATTTTGATTTTTCGAGGTGCCCTTAATAAGCGGCAAGAAGTGTTAAAAATTGAGTTGAAATTCTGATCCTTCAAAGAGCCATTGCACGGACCCGCATAAAACCCCTGTCACCCCCCCTAATTCAGTATAAGAATCACATGGCATGGGGCCACGTTTCAGAACATGGGTAGAGATCATGGTGGTTTTGATATCCTTGTGCCCCAGATGGATGGACAGCAAGGCTGAGGTCTCCCACCAGCCCAGGCTTGAGCACATGGATCGCGAAGGCGTTGTGGTGCACACTTGGGTCCAGGCGGTGGCGGCGCCATTGCCGATGGGCATGGCGTGGGTTTCTCGCCAGCGCCCAAAGCTCCTGGGTCTGAGTGGAGGCGCTCACCTGGAGATCCACCGCCAGATGGATGAGAACACCATGCGCCTCCGCGCCGTCCATCTCGCGCTCCTTGGCTGAGCGGATGGGCCGCGGTATGGGGTTGGATCAGATCGCTCGGGCGGAACCCACGCTCCGGCTGCCTTGCCCAAGCCCTCACCCCTCACACAGCCGCCACCGCAACGTCATCACCAGCGAAGGCTTGAGCACCCGCCAGCTGTGCCCGATCCCCGACCCCCAAAGCGCGTAATCGCCGGGGTGTTCCAACAGCACCAGCAACTCCTCCTCGCCGCGCTGAAACCGCAGCTCAAACGCCCCCTCGCCCGCCAACAGCGACAGGCTGCGGCCCACGCTCAGGGGCTTGGCCTCACCCCAGGCGGGCGGATCCGCTGGATCGTGGGCAAACCACTTCAGGGCCAGATCTTCCACCCGCTCCGGGCCGTCGGGGTGGCCTCCATGGCGCAGCAGGCGCAAGGATTCCGCCGGGATGCCGCCATGGTCGCCCAGCAGCCAGTTGGTGTGGGGCGTGGCGGGGGAGCGGAGGGCCCAGGCGTTGCCCACCTCCACCCCCTCCAGCTCCACCCCCCAGCGCCGCACCGGCCTACTCCTTCACCGCCAGGCCGGTGTGGCGAATCAGCGCCTCCGCCGAAGGCGGGCGGCCGCGGAACGCCTCGAACACCTCCGCCGGATGGCGGCTGCCGCCCAGGCTGAGCACCGTGTCGCGAAACTTGCGGCCCGTGGCCCGAATCAGCTCCTCATTGTCGAGCCCCACCTCCTCAAAGGCGCTGAACGCGTCAGCGCTCAACACCTCCGCCCACTTGTAGGAGTAATACCCCGCCGAATAACCGCCGGCGAAGATATGGCCGAAGCCGCACAGCAGGGCGTCTTCCTCAATCGGCGGCAACACCGTCGTGGTGCGCGCCACCTCCCGCCGCAAGTCCTCCGGCGTTTGCCCGCTCTCCGGATGCCACTGGCTGTGGAGCCGCAGATCCGTGAGCGCGAAATGCACCTGCCGCAGCGTCGCCGAGCCGCCCATGAACGTGCGCGCCGCCGCCAACTTGGCAAACTCCTCCTCCGGCAGCGGCTCCCCCGTTTGCCAATGCCTGGCCATGCCCATCAACGTCGCCCGGTCGTAACACCAGTTCTCCATGAACTGGCTCGGCAGCTCCACCGCGTCCCACTCCACGTTGTTGATCCCCGCCGCCTGGGGTCGCTCCACCGTGGTGAGCATGTGGTGCAAGCCATGGCCAAACTCATGAAACAACGTCTCCACCTCCTGGAACGTCATCAAACTCGGCGTCTCCCCCACCGGCGGGCTCTGATTGCACACCAAATACGCCACCGGCAACACCGGCGTGCCATCCGCCTTCACCTGCCGCACCAAACACTCATCCATCCACGCCCCACCCCGCTTGCTCTCGGGCCGGCTGTAGGGATCCAGAAAAAAGGCCGCCAGGGGCAAGCCGGTGTCGCGATCGTTCACCCGGAAAAAGCGCACATCCGGATGCCACACCGGGGCCTGCCCATCCGCCGCCTCGATCTGAATCGCGAACAAGCGATCACACAAGCCAAACAACCCCTCCAACACCCGCGGCAGCGGAAACCAGGGCCTCAGCGCCTCACTATCCAGGGCAAACAACTCCCGCCGCCGCGCCTCCGCCCAGAAACTCACATCCCACGGCTGGAAATCCGCCGCCTCCGGCGCTCCCGCCTGTTCCGCGCACAGTCGCAACTCCTCCAGCTCCCGCTTCGCCGCCGGATAGGCCGCCACCCGCAAATCCTCCAGCAACCGCTCCACCTCCGCCTCCGAGCCGGCCATCTTGCTCGCCAAACTCACCTCCGCCCAATTCCCATACCCCAACCGCCGCGCCTGCTCCCGCCGCAACTCCAAAATCCGCTGGATCAAGGGCCCGTTGCCGCCCTCCTCGCCCGAGGCCCGGCTCACATGGGCCCGATACACCTTCTCCCGCAATTCCCGCCGGCGGCTGAACCGCAAAAACGGACCAAACCGCGGCATGTCGAGCCCCATCAACCAGGGGCCCTCCTCCGCGGTGGCCTCGCCGCCATCGGCCCGCCGCGCGTCCGCCTGCCGGGCCGCCTGGGCCAGTTGCTCCAACAGGCTCCGCGGCAGCCCCTCCACCTCATCCGCCGTCGTCAGCGTCAACGTCCAGGCGCTGGTGGCATCCAGCAACTGGTTGCCAAAGCGGGTGGAGAGCTCCGCCAATTCCTGGCTCGCCGCGTTGAACGCCGCCTGCGCTTCCCCTTCCAGCCCCACGCCCCGCAGCTCCATATCCCGCACCTCCGCCGCCAAAATCCGCTCCTGGGCCCCGTCCCAGCCCCCCTGCTCCCGCAACGTCCGCACCGCCTTGTAAATCACCTGGCTCTGGCCGCGGCGCTGGCCGAAGGCCACCACCGCCGCCTGCTGGCTGGCGTGGGCCTCCCGCAGCTCCGGGCTGTTGCACACCCCGTTCAGATGGCCCACCACCCCCCAACTCCAGCGCAGCCTTTCCCCCAGCCGATGGAGGGGATCCATCACCTCATGCCACCCCAAGGGCCTGCCCTCGGCCAGCGCCGCCTCAAAGCGCGACTCCAAACCGCTCAATTCCGTTTCCAGCTGGCTCAGCAGCTCGGGAATGTGCTCCTGGATCTGATCCGGCGTGATCGCCTCAAACCGCGGAAGGCCTTCCCCCGCCAACAGGGCGGGGTGCTCAAGGGTGACGGTCATGCTTCGGGGAGGCTTGGTGGTCAATCACTGGGGCCATTCCAACCGACGAACGGCCCTAGCCGCGACTACCCCACGGGGGGCAATCCCCCCAACAGGGCCACTGTTTGGCTGGCCAGCTCGCCAGAGAGGGCATTCGTGCTCGCTTCGTAGAAATCAATCGCCACCCGCGGCCAAAACCCAATCACCAACGTGGGCACCAACAGACACATCCCGATCACCAGCTCCCTGGGCGTCATGTCGCCCACCATCGCCAAGGCCGGAATCCTCGGGCCGAAAAACACCCGCCGGCAGAGCGACAGCAAATAAATCGGAGTGAGCACCAGGCCGATCGCCGCCAACACGATCGTCACCACCCGAAAACTCGGCGTGAAGGCGCTGCTGGTGATCCCCAGAAACACCGTGATCTCACTGACAAAGCCACTCATCCCCGGCAGGGCCAAGGAAGCCAGGGAGCTGGCCAGAAAAAAGGCGAAGGTGATCGGCAGCACCTTCGCCAATCCACCCATGTTGGGAATGGAGAGGGTTTTGGTGCGCTCGTAAAACACCCCCGTCACGAAAAACATCGCCGCCGCGATCAAGCCGTGGCTGATCATCTGCAACATCGCCCCGCTCATCCCCAGCGCGTCCACCGCCCCGATCCCCAGCAGCACAAAGCCCATGTGGCTCACCGAACTGCAGGCGATGCGGCGCTTCACGTTGTCTTGGGCGAAGGCGTTCAGCGCCCCCCAGATGATGTTCACGATCCCCAGCACCATCAGGGCCGGCGCCAGCCGCAGATGCTCCTCGGGCAGCATCTGCACATTGAACCGCAGCAAGGCGTAGCCGCCCATCTTCAACAACACCCCCGCCAGCAACATCGACACCGGCGCGTTGGCCTCCCCATGGGCATCGGGCAACCAGGTGTGCAGGGGGAACATCGGCAGCTTCACGCCAAAGCCGATCAAAAAGCCCAAATAACACAACAACCCGAAGGTGCCACCGGGGGAGCGGCTGGCCAACTCACTCAAATTCAGGGTGAACGTGTCGCCCGAGAGGGCCAGGGCCAAGCCACTCACCAGGATCAGCAGTGAGGCGGTGGCGGTGTAAAGAATGAACTTCGTGGCGGCATACTGGCGCTGGGTGCCCCCCCAGATCGCGATCAGCAGATACACCGGCACCAACTCCAGCTCCCAGGCCAGGAAGAAGAGCAAGAAATCCTGGGAAAGAAACACCATCGCCTGGGCCGATGCTTGTACCAACAACAGGGCGAAATACAACCTCGGCTTGCGATCCACGTTCCAACTCGCCGCCACCGCCAGTAGCGTCACCAAGCCGCTGAGCACCACCAAAGGCGCCGACAACCCATCGGCGGCCAACGACCACTCCAGATGAATCGCCGGCACCCACTTCACCCGCTCCACCAACTGCAACGAGCTCAGCGATCCATCGAAATGGCGGCTAAAGGTCCAGCCCATCAACAGCAAATCCACCAGCAACACCCCGAAGGCCACCAGCCGGGGGGGACGGGGATCGGAGGGATCCCCAGGAAGCAAGGGAATCAACAGAGCGGCTGCCGCTGGCAGAAGCACGATGAGGCTGAGCCAGGGGAAAGGGCCGTCCATCACAACTCGGGGAGAAAGGGGGAAGGGGAATCCCCGGGCTGGGCCTTGGGGAAAGAGATCAGGCGATTCCCGGAACGCCGGTGAGCATATCTACTCAATCCGCCGGATGGGTTGGTATCTCAGCTCTACCGGCCTTTGCTCCGGCCGCCCTTTGTCGCCGCGCTGGCCACCTTCGGCTTGCTGGGGGTGACGGGCGCCTCCCCCACCGCGGGCAACGCCGTCCAGGCGCTGCCGCTGTGCTGCAGGCTCAGCACCGCGTGGCGACTGGTGACCCCGCGGGCCTCCCACGCCTCCACCATGGCCTGGCCCACCTCCTGCGACGGCCCCTCGGGCGCCAGGGCCAACAGGCTCGGCCCCGCCCCACTGATCACGCAGCCCCAGGCGCCGGCCCCCAGGGCGGCCTCGCGCACCTCCCGCCCCCCCTGGATCAATCCCCAGCGATAGGGTTCATGGATGCGGTCGTGCATCCCCGCCACGATCAGCTCCCCATCCCCCAGGCGCAGCCCCCGCAACAACAGCGACAAACTGCCGAGATTGCTCACCGCGTCAGCGATCGGAATGCTGCGGGGCATCGCCCGCCGGGCTTCCGAGGTGCTCAGGCGGATGCCGGGAATGGCCACCACCGCCCGCACCGACGGGTGCCACTCTCCCCGCATCACCCGCCAATCGGGCACCGCCGTCTTCGCCGTCAGGCACAGGCCCCCCAGCAGGGACGGCACCACGTTGTCGGGATGGCCCTCAATGGCGATGGCCAGCTCCAGCAGTTTCTCCCGACTCAGGGGATCCCCGATCAAGGCGTTGGCGCCGATCAACCCCGCCACAATGGCCGCCGCGCTGCTGCCCAACCCCCGGGCCGGTGGCACCGCCAGGCGCACCCTGGCCTCCAATCCCACCGGCTCCACCCCCGCCTCCCGCCACACCCGCTGGGCGGAGCGGTAAATCAGGTTGTCAGGGCCACCGCGAAGATGAGCTCCCTCCGGACCATCAATCACCAGGTCAAAGCGATCCACGCCCCCTTCCACCACCCGCAACTCAAAGCGGTTGTTCAAATCCAGGGCGGCACCCAGGCAATCAAAGCCGGGTCCGATGTTGGCCGTTGTGGCGGGAACATCCACCACGACCCCCTCTCCAATCAGGGGTTGTGTCATAGGCCTCGATCCTCTCCCCTCAGTGTCCCATCCGGGCTCTCAGGTGCCCCTGGGTTCAGCCTCCACCAAGAAGCATGCGGGCCCGACAGGCCGCGCTGAACACCCCCACCGCTGGATCGATGATCGCCTGGACGGGGATCGGCTCCAGCTGGACCCCCAGCCGCCCCTTCGCCAGGAAAGGCTCCAGGAACGCCGGGGAACGCAACCCCTCCAACTGGCTGCCCGCCGTGCCTCCCGCCAGCCAGATGCCCCCCCTGGGCAGGGTGGTGAGGGCCAAATCCCCCGCCACCGATCCATAGGCCCCCAGCCAGAGCTGGCGCGCCTCCATCGCCAGGCCATCTCCGGCGGCGGCCGCGGCCGCCACCGCCGCCGGCAGATCCACCGATTCCCCGCCGCGGGCCAGGGGGCAGAGGGGATGGTCGCCCTCGGGATGGCGCTCCGCCAGCAGCCAGCGGGCCACCGCGCCCAGGCCCGTGCCGCTCACCACCCGCTCGATCGACAGCCGCTCCGTGCCCAGATCGGCCTTCAGCCACTGGCTGAGCCGCCATTCCTCCTCCGTGCGGGGGGCGAAGGTGCCATGGCCCCCCTCGGTGGCCAGGGCCAGCAGCTCCCCCCCGCTGGGCACGCCGATGGCCACCCCCAGGCCCGTGCCGGCGCCCAACACCAACAGGGGCTCCCCTTGGGCGGGGCTGCCCGCCCGCACCTCCGCCAGCTGGGCCGCCTCCAGATGGGGCAGGCCGTACACCAGCACGGCGAAGTCGTTCACCAAATCCAGCCGGGGAATGGCGCAGGCCTCCTCCAGGGCCGTCTCCACCAGGGGCCCCCAGGGCAGGTTGGTGAGCCGCGCCTGGCCGCCCACCACGGGCCCCGCCACCGCCAGGCAGGCCGCCTCCGGATGCCCCAGCCCCGCCGCCCGCGATTGGGCCAGAAACTCCCGCACCATGAGCGCCAGGTCGGTCCACTCGGCGGAGACAAAACGGGTTTCCCTCAAGGGCTCCAACCCCGAGCCCCTGGTGCCATACAGGCTCAGCAGGGTCTTGGTGCCGCCAATATCGCCAGCCAGCAGAAGGGTCACACCGAGGGCTCCGCCGCCAGGTCCAACCCGGCGGCCCGAGCCCCGTTGGCCTGGCGGGCCGCGCTCACCAGCCGCTCCAGGCCCACCATCCCCAAATCCCCCTCCCGCCGGCTGCGCAGGCTCACGGCCCCCTCCTCCACCTCTTTGGCCCCGATCACCCCCAGCACCGGGATCTTCATGTGCTCCCCATTGCGTATCAACTTGCCCAGCCGCTCGCCGCTTCCATCCAGGGTGGCCCGCACCCCCGCCCCTTTCAGCCGCTCCAACACCGTCCGCGCCCAGGGGAGCACCCCCTCGCTCACGGGCAACAAGCGCACCTGCTCCGCCGCCAGCCAGAAGGGAAAATCACCGGCGTAGTTTTCAGTCATGATCCCGAAAAAGCGCTCCAGGGAGCCAAAGATCGCCCGGTGAATCATGATCGGGCGCCGCCGACCGCCATCGGCCGCCACGTAGTGCAAATCAAACCGCTCCGGCAGGTTGAAATCCAGCTGAATCGTGGAGCACTGCCACAGGCGGCCAATCGCATCCTCAATCTTCACGTCGATCTTCGGCCCGTAGAAGGCGCCGCCCCCCTCATCCACCTTGTGGCTCCAGCCCTTGCGGGCCAGGGCCTCCATCAGCCCCTGGGTGGCCAGCTCCCACACCGCGTCGTCGCCGATCGACTTCTCCGGCCGGGTGGAGAGGTGCACCTCGTAGCGACGGAAATCAAAGGCGGAGAGGATTCGCTCGGTGAGGTTGAGCACCCGCAAAATTTCCGCGCCGATCTGCTCCGGCAGGCAAAACACATGGGCGTCGTCTTGCGTGAAGCCCCGCACCCGCATCAGGCCATGCATCACCCCCGGCCGCTCGTAGCGGTACACCGTGCCCAGCTCGGCCCAGCGAATCGGCAACTCCCGATAACTCCGCGGCCGGCTGGCGTAGGTGAGCACGTGAAAGGGGCAGTTCATCGGCTTGATCTGATACGCCCGCTCATCCACCTCCATCGGGCCAAACATCGACTCGGCGTAAAAATCCAGGTGCCCGGAGGTTTGCCACAGGCTCCGGTCCGCCACATGGGGGGTGTAGAGCAGGTCGTAGCCGTCCTCGAAATGGGCCTCGCGCCAAAAATCCTCGATCAGCAGACGCATCCGCGCCCCCCGGGGATGCCAAAACACCAGGCCGGCGCCGGCCTCGTCCTCAATCGAAAACAGATCGAGGTCTTTGCCCAGGCGCCGATGGTCTCGGCGCAGGGCCTCGGCCTTGCGTCGCCGATCTTCCTCCAGCTGTTCCGGCGTTTCCCAGGCGGTGCCGTAGATGCGCTGCAACTGCGGATTGGCCTCATTCCCCCGCCAGTAGGCGCCAGCGACGCTCTCCAGGTCGAACGCCCGGGGATTCAGCTCGCTGGTGTTGGCCACATGGGGACCGGCGCACAGATCCCACCAGCCCTCCCCCAGGGTGTAAAGGGTGATGGGCTCGCTGAGGCCCGCGAGGATTTCCAATTTGTAGGGCTCGTTCTGGGCCTGGATCCGGCGTTCCGCCTCCTCCCGGCTCACCTCGATCCGCTCCAGGGGCAGCCGCCGACCGATGATCCGCACCATCTCCTTTTTAATGGCCTTGAGATCGGCCTCCGTGAAGGGCTCCGGATGGTCGAAGTCGTAATAAAACCCCGACTCCGTCCAGGGCCCGATGGTGACCTTCGCCTGGGGAAACAGCGCCTGCACCGCCATGGCCATCACGTGGCTCATCGAATGGCGGATGCGCAGCAGGGTTGGGCTCTCGCTTGTTTTCGGCAGGCGGATCTCCTCTCCGGCCGGATCCGCCGGCGGGGCCGCGGGGGCCGGGGGTGCCATGGGGGAACCACTCACAGATCCAGCCACTCCAACCACACAAAGCGTTGGCTGATCCTAGGCAGCGTCCGCCACCCCCCATCCGGGCGCGGCAATCCGACTCTGTCGGACGAGACCAGGGGGACAGACAATCAGTGCGATCATCCGTGCCTCGGCCCACCGTGAGCCGCTTCCCCTCCCCCGGGTCCCTGGGCCCCCCGCCGCCTGGCTTCGGGGAGGAACGGCGGAGCCTGGCCCTCAGTTACGGCCTGTGGTGCCTGACCCTGGTGGGGGTCTGCGGCATCCACCGCATCTACAACCGCAAACCGGTCTCCGGCTTGATCTGGCTGTTCACCTTCGGGCTGTGCGGCATCGGCCAACTCGTGGATCTGCTGCTGATCCCGGACATGGTGGCGCGAGCCAACCGCCAACTCCAACCGTCTTCGGGAGCGGCGCCGGCCCTCCCCCCCATCGATCGCCAGCTCCTGAGGCTCGCCCGTCAAGTCGGAGAGCGGGGGTTCACCATCAATGACGCCCTGATCGAACTCGACCTTCCTCCCCACTGCGACATCACCACGCTTCAGCGGGAGATTGAGACGCTGCTCCAGCTCAATCTGCTGGACGTGGGCAATGACGAGCGGGGCCGCGTGGTGTATCGGGAGCCCTAGGCCCGCCGCAGGCGCCGCAGTTCGTCGGCGAAAAACCGCTGCAGCTCCGCGGCCGACTTCACCGGTTGGCCGTAATAACTGCCGCCATGGGCGGCGGGCAGGGACGCCCATTCCGGAGCCAGGCGGGCCAGCACGTCGTGGGTGAGGCCCCTGGCGTCAAAGGAGGCCAGGGCGCCGCGTTTTTCCATGAGATAGAGCGCGGCCTGATCCTGGCTTCGGGGGCCGAAATCCGGCAGCCTCAGCTGACTGGAGGCTTCACGCCAGGTGGCGGGGAGAAATTGATAGGCCCCAGCGGCGGCGCTCACATAGGTCCGACGCACCGTGATCTCCGGATGGCGGTCGAGTCGGCCCACCCGCTGGCCGCCGTAAATCACCCGGTAGCCCTCATCGCTTCCGCCCACCCAGGTGCCTTCGGCATAGCGGATGGTGTTGAGCAAGGCCCGCCGCTCCACCGTGATCGGGTAAATCTGGTCGTTTGGCGCCGAGGCTGGGGCTGGGGCCGCCGCGGGAGCCGGAGCCGCCAGGGCCACCCGCGTTTTGGCGAGGGGGGGCTGGGCGGAGGCCAGGCGAGAGACGGGAGCCATCGGCAGAGCGCTCAGCACGGCCACCGTGCCCATGAGGGCGGCGCGGCTGGCGGAGCGATCGGGGTGGGAGCGGAACAGCAAGCGGGGGGCAAACAAACGTTCGGCCGACCTTGGCTGGAGCGCCACCGCCACCGCCACCCCCCTCCCCGGTGGGGTGGACAAGCCGGGGAAACTGTGCACACCACAACACTTTGGGAGGCTGGGCCGGGGCGCAACCCCAGTGGCCAAGGGCTTTCTCACCACCCGAGCCCATCTGTATCACCGCGATCGGTGTGGGACTCCTGATCGGGAGCACTCCATCAGCGGCGGTGATGAGTGCCGGAGAGATTGTTAAGTTGTGCTTTGAGCCCTTGCGCCAGGGAGAAACCCCATGGCATGCCGCACACGGGCCAATGTGTCCTCCGCCACCGCCGCCGCCCGCTGACGTCCGTCCTCCAGCACGCCATGGAGGCGCCCCGGATCGGCTCGCCAGGTGCCGTAGCACTCCTGGATCGGCCGCAGGGCCTCCACCACAGCCTCCGTGAGCAGGGGCTTGAACGCCCCCCAACCCATCTCGGCGCATTCCCGGGCCGCCTCCTCGCGGCTCTTGCCGCTGGTGAGGGCGTAGAGGCTGAGCAGGTTGTCGGCTTCGGGCCGGTCGGGATTGGCGAATTCCAGGCCCATCACCGGGTCGGTTTTGGCGCGCTTGATCTTCTTTTGAATCAGCTCCGGCGGATCCAGCAGGGTGATCCTGGAGGCCTCGTTGGGGTCGCTCTTGCTCATCTTGTTGCGACCGTCCGTGAGGCTCATCACCCGGGCCCCTTCCCGCAAGATCAGTGGCTCCGGCACCTTGAGGATGGGGATCGGCTCTCCCTCCCCATCCTTCGGGGCAAAGCGGGCGTTGATCCGTTGTTGCGCAATGTCGCGCGCCAATTCCAGGTGCTGTTTTTGGTCCTCCCCCACCGGCACCCGATCAGCGTCATAGAGAAGAATGTCGGCGGCCATCAACACCGGATAATCCAACAAACCAGCGGAGACATTGTCGCCCTGTTTGAGGGCTTTCTCTTTGAACTGAATCATGCGCTCCAACCAGTTCAAGGGCGTGACGCAATTCAACAGCCAGCACAACTCGCTGTGGGCGCTCACGTGGCTCTGCACGAACACCGTCGAGCGGTCTGGATCAATGCCGCAGGCCAAATACAGGGCCGCCGTGGTGAGCGTGTGCTCCGCCAGCAGGGCGGGATCATGGGGCACGGTGATGGCATGGAGATCCACCACGCAAAAGAAGGTGTCGTGATCGCGCTGCAGATCCACCCAGTTGCGGATGGCGCCCAACCAGTTGCCCAGGTGAAGGGCGCCGGTGGGCTGAACCCCTGACAACACCCTGGGCCTGGCGCCGGTGGACAGGGCCATGGCGCTCAGGCCTCCGCGGGCTCTGGCGCTGGCTCGACGGCGGACAGATCAGCGGCGGCCTCCTCAGGGGCGATGGTTTCGCCGGTCGCTGGGGCGTCCTCCGCCAAGGCCAGGGAGGGGGCGGCATCCTCTGAGGTCTCCGAGGGTTCCGCGACGTCGGTGATCTCCGGTGGCGCCGCGGGGCGGGACGGACGGGCAAAGGGATCCACTCGGCCGCCGCCCCGACCCCCCGATCCCCGACCCTCCTGCCAGCGACCACCGGAACCGCCGCGCCCCTCAGGCCGCTCTCGCCGGCCCTCAGGGCGGCCCTCCGGGCGGCCACTCCCCGGACCCGGCCCCCGGCTTCCCGCCTGGGCACGGTGCTGACTCACCAGTTCATCCAGCTTCCCTTCCTGCAACTGCTGCCCCAGGGCGCGCAGGGCGAAGCCCAGCACCGCCACGGTGGAGCGCAGACCAAAGGCCTCCTGCAGGGCGCGGGCGGAACGCATCTCGTTGTCGCTCAGCCGAATGCGAAAGCCCCCTTCACGAGGGCCGGCGGAGCGGTCTCCGCGAGGCGCATCGTCGGAGCGATGGCGTTCCGCGGAATAGGGGGAGGACGTGCCTTCGGCCATGACGCCAGGGGGAATCAGGCGCAAGTGTGACGCATCGCCCGCTCGCTCATGGCGAGACCCGGACGCAGCCAAAACAGCCCATGCTCCTCCACCGCCCGGGGACCCGAGCGCCGATGGGTGGGGCGGCCGAGCACGAGCAGGGGAAGGGGCCGGGGCCGCTGGCTGGCGAAGCGGTGGCGATACTCCGACACACAGGCCAGGTAGCGCTGCAGCGTCCACCCATGGCAGGGCCGCTCCTGGGCGTTCCAGAACCTGCGCAGCGCTTGGTGGCAGGCCTCCGGCCCAAATTCCAGCCAGCACACCTGCTGGGCCTGCCAGGCCGACGCGCCCGAGGCCATCAGCTCGCGATAGCGCTCCAACTCAGGAGCGGCCCGGCTCAAGTCGGGGGGCAGCTCCAGCGCCAGCCGCTCCACGGGCAGCACGGTGAGCCGCAACCAGCAGCGGTTGAGCAGAAGCACCGGCGCCTGCCCGCTCCAGGTGGATTCCTCCTGCAGGGAGGCCAGGGCGGCCTCGGCCCTCGACCTCTGGGCGGATGTGAGGGTGGGCGGCTGGAGGGGTGGATCTGCGGCGCCCATGGGGAAAGCGTGTGAGGGTGGATCCGCCGCACGAGGAAAGCGTGGGGACATCTCCCGCTTCACCGACCTTAACCGCTTCGCCAAGGCCTTGACTGTGCCCTTGAAAAGGCGGGAATGTGCCCAAGCCAACGTTTCATCCCCATCCACCGTTGTGACCGCCCAGGATCGCCCGCCCCAACCCGCTCCCGCGCCCCTCTCCGCCCTGCCTCCCTGGGGGCGCAAGGCGCTGTGGCTGTCCGCTGGCGGCCTGGTCGCGGAGTTGGGCCTGCGACAACTCCACGGCGGCGGCTCCTGGCTGGGTCTGGGAGCCCTGGCCGGTGGCTGGTGGTGGCTCGCCCGACGCCAGATCAACCAGTCGGTCCCCCGGCGGCCAACGACAGTGGAGAGCTGGTCGGAGCGCTGCCAGTCGCTGGTGAGCCAATTTGACCAGCTGGATCCCGCGTCCCCGCTCCAGGGCCAACGCGCCAGCGCCATCCAGGAGCTGCTGACGGGCGCGGGCCGGGAGGATCTCCATCTGGCGCTGGTGAGTTCAGGCCCCCCGGCGCCCCAGCGGTTGCCCGCCTTCCAAGCCGCCCTGCGGGGAACCCGTCCCCTCCGCCTGCTGGTGAGCGCTCCGCTTCCGAGCCACAGCCCCGACTGGCGATGGAGCGACCCCTTCGCCACCAGCGACGCCGTGATCTTCCATCTGCGGCCTCCGCTGATGGCGGCCGACTTGCGCTGGTTGGAGGCCCTGCCCCGCCCCCTGCCCCTCTGGTTGCTTCTGGAAACCAGCGCCGAGCAAGCGCTTGACGCCTGCCTGGCTGAGATCCGCAGCCAATGGCCCGGGGCCGACGCGAGCCAAATCCTTCCCTGGGATGGGCAGACCCCCCACCTGGCCACCAGCCTGGCTCCGCTCACCGAATGGCTGGCCCGGGAGGGTCGCCAGCTTCCCCGGGCCACGGCGGTTCGCTGCCTGGAGCGGCTTCATGGCCAGTGGCAGGCCGATTTGGAGCGGCTGCGCCGGGGCCAATGGCGCCAGCTGCGACAACGCACCCAGTGGCTGGTGGCCGCGGGGGTGCTGCTGACACCGGCCATGGGCCTGGATGTGCTGGTGCTGACGGTGGCCAATGGCTTGATGCTCAAGGACATGGCCCGGCTCTGGAATTGCCCCTGGACCCTGGAGCAGTCGCGGGCGGCCGCGACGGAGGTGGGCAAGGCCGCCCTCGCCCTGGGGGTGCTGGAGTGGGGAACCCAGGCCTGCGCCGCCGCCTTCCAGCTGCATGGCGCCACCTGGCTGGTGGGAGGCACCCTGCAAGCCCTGAGCGCGGCGTATCTGACGCGGGTGATCGGCCATGCGATGGCGGATCTGATGGCCCGCTCCGCGGGCGTGAGTGAACCAGACCTGGCGGCCATCAAGGCCGAGGCTCCCCTGCTGGTGGCGCGGGCCGCGGAAGCGGAACGGCTGGATTGGGGCGCGTTTCTCCAGGAGGCGCGGATCTGGCTGAGCCAGGGGGAGCGGGGCCAGGGGCTGGCGCTGCCTGAGGGGGCATAAATCACCCTCGCCTCTCAGGGGAACAGACCGGGGGCGAGGGGGCGGGCAGGCCGAAGAAAATGAAGTTTTCCGAAGGGACTCAACGTTTGTTGAACAAGGCTTGCGGAATCAAGGCCTTTTCCTAGGTTGAATCTCGCCTGAGTCTCCATGGGCCTTGGCCTTTGGGTCCTGGGCTTTCTTACCCCTGATTCCCGGTCCTCGGGAGTCCGTCCCTCACCCGTTTTGATTCCATGACCACTGCCGTCCGCAGCAGGGGCCAGGCCACAAGTTGGGAAAACTTCTGCCAATGGGTCACTTCCACCAACAACCGCATTTATGTGGGCTGGTTTGGTGTGCTGATGATCCCTTGCCTCCTGGCCGCCACCATCTGCTTCATCGTTGCCTTCATCGCCGCCCCTCCGGTGGATATCGATGGCATCCGCGAGCCCGTCGCCGGCTCCCTGATCTATGGCAACAACATCATTTCAGGAGCGGTGATCCCCTCCAGCAACGCCATCGGCCTGCACTTCTATCCCATCTGGGAAGCCGCCAGCCTGGATGAGTGGCTCTACAACGGGGGCCCCTACCAGCTGGTGGTGTTCCACTTCCTGATCGGGATCTCGGCCTACATGGGTCGCCAGTGGGAGCTCTCCTACCGCCTGGGTATGCGCCCCTGGATCTGCGTCGCTTACAGCGCCCCCCTCTCGGCGGCCTTCGCGGTGTTCCTGATCTATCCCTTCGGTCAGGGTTCCTTCTCCGATGGCATGCCCCTCGGCATCTCCGGCACCTTCAACTTCATGCTGGTGTTTCAGGCCGAGCACAACATCCTGATGCACCCCTTCCACATGCTGGGTGTGGCGGGCGTCTTCGGCGGCAGCCTCTTCTCCGCCATGCACGGCTCCCTGGTGACCTCCTCCCTGGTGCGTGAAACCACCGAGAGCGAGAGCCAGAACTACGGCTACAAGTTTGGTCAAGAGGAAGAGACCTACAACATCGTGGCCGCCCACGGTTACTTCGGTCGCCTGATCTTCCAATACGCCTCCTTCAACAACAGCCGCAGCCTCCACTTCTTCCTGGCCGCCTGGCCCGTCGTGGGGATTTGGTTCACCTCGTTGGGCATCAGCACGATGGCCTTCAACCTGAACGGCTTCAATTTCAACCAATCGGTGTTGGATGCCCAAGGACGAGTGCTGCCCACCTGGGCGGACGTGCTGAACCGCGCCAACCTGGGCATGGAAGTGATGCACGAGCGCAATGCCCACAACTTCCCCCTGGACCTGGCTTCCACTGGCTCCACGTCCGTGGCCCTCACCGCTCCAGTGATTGGCTGACACCGCCTCGGTGTTGGGATGAAGGGCCTGGGGCCAGGCCCCAGGCCGCCGCGAGCCCCCTCGAAAGAGGGGGCTTTTTGTTGGCCATAATCAGGCGCGAAACCGCTCCCCCCGATCCCCAACCCCATGGCGGATCTTTCCCCCCCTCCATCCCCCCTGGAGCCCCGGAACAGGAGCTGGCCCTGGTGGCCCCTGCTGCCCCTCTATCCCTACGGCCATCGCCCCACCCTGGTGCGGGAACTGACGCCCTCCCGGATCTGGAGTTTTGAGCAGCTGCATGGGATTTGGTACGTGGCCGTGCCGATCCGCATGACCGTGGTGAAGGTGGCCGGGGGGCTCCTGCTCTACGCGCCGGTGGCCCCCACCGAGGAGGTGAGGCGGGCCCTCCACCAGCTGGAGGAACTCCATGGACCGGTTTGCGCCATCGTGCTGCCCACCGCTTCCGGGCTGGAGCACAAAATCCCGGTGCCCGCCATGGCCAGAGCCTTTCCCAAGGCCACGGTTTGGCTGAGCGAATGTCAGTGGAGCTTCCCGCTGCCCCTGCCGTCCAGCTGGCTGGGGTTTCCCGCCGGGCGCACCAAGGTGCTCGGTCGGGATGGCTATCCCCACACCGACCAACTGGAGTGGATCCCCCTCGGTCCCCTGGATCTGGGATTGGGGTCGTTTCTGGAGGTGGCCTGCCTGGATCACGCCAGCGGCACCCTGCTGGTGACCGATGCCCTGGTGGCGATCCACGACACCCCTCCGGCCATCTTTTCCCTCGATCCAACTCCCTTGCTGTTTCACGCCCGCGAGCGGGGATCGGAACCCCTGGTGGACACGGAGGAGAACAGGCGCAAGGGGTGGAAGCGCATTCTCCTGTTTGCCAATTTCTTCCAACCCTCGTCGGTGCGCATTCCACCCTGGCGGCTGATTCGAAGCGATCTCCTGGCGGAGGGCAATCGGCGGGCCCGAGCCCACTTCGGCCTCTACCCCTTTCGTTGGAGTGAGGATTGGGAAGATCAGGTCAACCAGCTGCTCTCCAACCGGGAAGAGACGGGGGGCGTCACTCTCTCCCCGGTGCTGGAGAGGCTGGTGCTGGTCCGGGCCAAAGACATGTTTCTCGACTGGCTGCGGACCCTCGCGACCAAAGAGGACCTCCGTCAATTGGTGGGAGCCCACTATCACGCGCCCCAACCGCTGGTGGCGGAACAGGTGTCGCGCTATGCCAGGTCGCTCGAAACCAGGCCCTGGGCCCCCTCCGATGGCTCCTGGCAAACCCTGGCGGCGATCGACGAGAGACTGGTGCGTTGGGGGGTGGTGCCCACCGGCCCCTAGGGCGTGAGAAGGGCGTTGAGATCAGACTTGAGGGTGTGCTGGATGGCCCGCTGGATGTCCAAGGGTTCCTCATAGCCATAAGTGGCGAAGATATTGATGCCTTTCTGGGTGCACTTGGCGCACAGATCACTGGTCACCCGTTTTTTCTGCATCGTGGCGAAGCTGTCTTCCAGGAAATTGCCCAGGCGGGGGGAGGAGGGGGATTCCACGCAACACACAGAATATTGGCCATCCATGTCCAGGGTGACCTGGGTGTCGCGCATGAAGCAGCGAGTTGAGCGGTGGTCGCCAATGGCTTCGCGAACCATCTGGGGAGAGTATTCGATGTAATCAAAACCCTCAGGCACGCCTTCCAAACCCTCAAACATTCGATCAATCGGCATGTAATAAGCGTGGTAAGGGGTAAATTTCAATCCCAGCTTGTCGCAGAAGTGCTTGAACAAGTGCACCTCATGCTTGTTGTCTCGATGCACCAGATAACGCACATCAATATCTTTGTAACTGTCCCAATCGGCCAAAGTTTCTGAGATGCGGATCAAGTTGGCGAGCACGGGCTCAATGCGACCACCCCTGTGGTTGATGGCATAGGTTTTTTGCGTGAAGCCAGACACCGTGATGGTGAAATTCCACAGCTTGAGGGGTTTCAGCTTCGACCAGTCGTAATCGTGGTTGAGATTGGAGGAGATTCCACAGGGAATGTCATGCTTCATCGCGATGGCGATCAGCTCATCCAGGCGAGAGTGGAGGGTGGGCTCCGTCCAGTTGTAAAGACCAATGCGCAGGTTGCCACCGGAATCCGCCTTGGCTTTCAGACAGATTTTCTCGAAGAGATCAAGGTCCATCTCCCGGAGGGATTGGCCAATGCTGTTGGAAAATTCGGGCATGCCCACAGGACAGGCCGTGCAGCGGAGGTTGCACCCGCTGACCACGTCGATCCAGTACTCGATGGGTTTTGTTTTTTTCTGTTCCACCACCTCCTGCTTGATCCCCATCAGATCTTTGATCCGATGCTTCACAGGCACAGGCACAGCCTGCTTCAGAGTCGCGCTGAGATTCATGGGGCCCAACTGGGCGATTAAGTTTGGCGCACTATAGACCGATTGGTTTCAATTTGTCCCCGACGTTGGTGGACCCTGATGAAGTGGACGCTGGGGCAATCCCCGCCACAAGTTAAAGACGAAGCTCCCCTGGGTCATCCAAGGAGCCATCGGTGGGATCGTCGGTGCCAAACATGGCGCCCTCGAGTTCCATCCGCTGCTCCATTTGGCGCAAAAAATAGCCGGTCATCATGGCGGAAGCCAAGAGTCCAGCGAGATTTTCCCGACTGGTTTGTATTTTCACCTCAAATTGCTCCCCTGGAAGCATGCCCAACAACCCTTGCACGTTGTGGCGGATGATGTCTTGAATATCACCGCTGGCGGAACGGGCGACCCGTTGCAGCACATCCGGTGGTTGTTCCTGGAGGTATTGGATCAGGGCATTGCCGCCAATCGCCTCACTGTCACTGGTGAGAAACTCAGGATTGAACATCAACCTCCTGCGAGTGGGGCGTTTTGTCAGGCTCCCCCGTCACATTAGCCCACTTGGGAGGTTTTCCACTCCCGCGCCTCGGGGGCGGAGAACCGAAGGGGCCCAAAGCGATCCAGGGGCCAATACCTCCAGAAGGCCGTGCCGATCACCTCTTTGCCGGGCAGGGGTCCCCACACGTGGGAGTCGAGGCTGGCGTTGCGGTTGTCACCGAGCACCATCAGATGGCCAGGAGGCACCTCCTGGGGCGCGAGGGTGTAGGTGGCCGGAGTGTGGCTCCAATCCGGATCGATGGCCCGCCCGTTGCGCCAGAGCAAGCCATCCCTCACCTCCACCCGATCCCCGGCCACGGCCACCACCCGCTTGATCAGGGCGGCCTTCGGGTCGTATCCGGCCTCCAGCAACAGCGGGGGGGGGTGAAACACCACGATGTCCCCAAGCCCCGGGTTGACGCCCAGGCGCGGCAGGATTTTTTGCACCAACACCCGATCCTCCAGCTGAAGGGTGGGCAGCATCGAGCCCGAGGGGATCCAGCGGGGTTCCACCACCAGCCAGCGCAGGGCCAACGCCACCAGCAGCCAGACCACCACGCCGCGCAGGGTGGCGATCACCTCCTGAAGAGGGTTGGGTTGGGGAGTGGGATCCACCACCGGCGGGGGAACATCGCTGGAAGATCCGGCCATGGCGCACGCAGGATGACTGCATCCATCCTGACGAGCGACCCGCTCCAGGCGACCCCTGAACCACGTGACTCCAGAACCGGGTGGCGTCCCGGCCACCGCCCCGGGCTGCCTGGCCTGCCTGCGCCTGCTGGTGGCCCTGCGGGCCCGGGGCCTGCGACGGCTGGTGCTCTGCCCGGGGAGCCGCTCCGCTCCTTTGGCCGTGGCGGCCTCCCTGTTGGAGGAGCGGGGGCTCGCGCTGCATCCAGCGATCGACGAGCGCTCCGCGGCGTTTTTCGCCCTGGGACTGGCCAGGGCCGAGGGTGGGCCGGTGGCGGTGGTCACCACCTCGGGTTCAGCCGTGGCCAACCTGCTCCCGGCCCTGGTGGAGGCCGACCAGGGCACGATCCCCCTGCTGCTGCTGACGGCCGACCGTCCCGGGCGCCTCAAGGGCAGCGGCGCCAACCAGACCGTGAACCAGGAGGAGTTCCTCAAGCCCTGCTGCCGCTGGTTTGCCCAGGGCTCACCCGAGGGGCTGGCGGCCATGGCCCCGGAGGCGCTGCGGGGCCTGGCGGCGCGGGCGATGGCCGCCGCCAGGGGGGAGGACGGCCCCCCCGCCGGACCGGTGCATCTCAACCTTCCCCTGGAGGAACCTCTCCACCCCGATGGGGCCGCCCTGGACTGGTTGCGGGCCTGGATCGCCTCTGGCGGGGAGGATCGAGCCCCGGAGGAGCTGGACGGGGCCGGGCCGCCCCGGGAACACCCATCGCCGGAATGGGGGCAAGTGACGCTGGATCCAGACCAACCCGGGGTGGTGGTGGCCGGCCCCTGGCGAGGTCACCCCGCGACCTGGGCCAGCCATGTGCGGGCCCTGGAGCGCTGGGGCCGGCGCGCTGGCTGGCCCGTGCTGGCGGATGCGCTGTCGGGGCTGCGGGGAACCCTGAAGGGGCCACTGGTGGGAGGCTACGACCTGCTGTTGGAGCAGAGTCCCCCGGGGTTGGAGGCCCCCCAGGTGCTGCGGTTGGGTCCGCTCCCCGCCAGCCGGAGGCTGCAACGCTGGCTTGAGCGCCAGAGCGGCCCCCAGGTGTTGGTGAGTGAGGGGGATCCGCGACCGTTGGATCCCCTGCGGCGGGTGCGGGGGCAATGGAGCGGGGGCCTGGCCCGCTGGCCTGGGCTGGCCCTGGCCGAGGGAGGCTCGCCATCTCCGGAGGCGAGGGCCCTCACCGGGCGCTGGCTGCGGGAGGAGTCGCGGCTCCAGGAGCTGCTGCGGACCTGTTGGGGGGAGGGGGACGAGCGGGCGATCGACGAGCCCTGGCTGGCGCGGCGGCTGAGCCAGCTCCTGCCGCCGGGGCTGGCGGTGATGGTGGCCAACAGCAGTCCGGTGCGGGATTGGGAGAGCTTTGCCGACCCCAGCGCTCCCGCCAGGGCCATCTATTCGTTTCGGGGGGCCTCGGGAATTGATGGCACCCTCTCGATCGCCTGCGGCTTGGCGGAGGCGGTGGGGCGCCTGGTGCTGGTGTGCGGCGATCTGGCCCTGCAACACGACAGCAATGGCTGGTTGTGGCGGGCTCAGCTCCGGGGGCGGCTGTTGGTGGTGTTGATCGACAACGGCGGTGGCGGGATCTTCGAGCAGCTGGCGATCCGGCCCCCCAACCCCGAGGCCCTCGACTTTGAACGCCTGTTCGCCATGCCCCAATCGGTGGACCCCCGCGCCCTGGCGGCGGCCCACGGGGTGGCCAGCCGGGAGGTGCGCCAGCGGGGCGCGTTGGCGGAGGCGCTGGACTGGGGGGTCAACCAGCCGCTAGCCCTGCTGCGGGTGGTGAGCCACCGGGGAGCCGACGCCGCCCTGCGCCGGCGGCTGCGCACAATGGCGGCAGAGCGGATCGCCAGCCCATGACGCAGCCCCCCCGGCCGGAGGCCCCCGTGGCCTGGGAGCCTTTCGGCGCGTACACCGACATCGTGTGCGAGCGGAGCGCGGAGGGCATCAGCCGGGTGACCATCGCCCGACCGGAGAAACGCAACGCCTTCCGCCCCCGCACCATCCGCGAACTCTGTGACGCCTTCTCTCTGTTGCGGGAGGATCCCCGTGTGGGGGTGGTGCTGCTGACGGGGGCCGGGCCGGCGGCGGATGGGGGCTGGGCCTTCTGCGCCGGGGGCGATCAGAGTGTGCGCGGCGATGGCGGCTATTTGGATGAGGACGGCCTGCCCCGGCTCAACGTGCTGGATCTGCAACGGCTCATCCGCAGCCTGCCCAAGGTGGTGATCGCCCTGGTGGCCGGGTACGCCATCGGCGGAGGGCAGGTGCTCCACCTGCTCTGCGATCTCAGCCTGGCGGCGGACAACGCGGTGTTCGGGCAGACCGGTCCCCGGGTGGGGAGCTTTGATGGAGGCTTCGGCGCGGGGTATCTGGCGCGGGTGGTGGGGCAACGCAAGGCGCGGGAAATCTGGTTTCTGTGCCGGCGCTACGGGGCGGAGGAGGCGCTGCGGATGGGCCTGGTGAACGCCGTGGTGCCCCTGGAGGAGCTGCAGGCGGAGGGGGTGCGCTGGGCCAGGGAGGTGATGGCCCACAGTCCCACCGCCATCCGCTGCCTGAAAGCGGCGTTCAACGCCGAGATGGATGGCCTGGCGGGCCTTCAGGAGCTGGCCGGCCAAGCCACCCATCTCTTTTACCGCACGGCGGAAGGCCAGGAGGGGCGCGACGCGTTCCTGGAGAAACGGGCTCCCGACTTCTCCGCCTCCCCCTGGTTGCCCTAGGGGCGGGGACGTGCCGGTCCACCCGTTGGAATGGCCCACCCCAACCTGAGACCGCCCCTCTCCAGGGAGTATCCCTACCCTTGGAACACCTCAGCGCACCTCATCGCCAAGACCATGGTCCGGGTTCACCGCCAAGGGGTCAGACGCCATGCCGTGAATGGGCTCCTGGGTTTCCCCCTGCTCGTGGGCGGGTGGAGCGGATGGGGCGGGACGGGGGTGCTGGCCGCCGAGCCTCCCCGCGCGCCGGAGGCCCGGCTCCAGGGGCCCGCGCCCGCCGATGGCCAGCCTCTCGAAAACAGCCAGGAACCCGGAGCGGCGGCCCTGATCGATTCGGTGCCCCTGCAAATCGGTTTGCGGGAGCATGGCCTTCCCACTCCCGACGCCACCGATCCCGCGTCAGCCCCGGTGCCAGCGCCAGCGCCAGCGCCAGCGCCCGTTCCGGAGCCGTCCGGCGGCGCGGGCCAGCCGGATCCCGCCCCCCCCGCCCGGCTGTTGGTGCTCGATCGCCAGCGACGGGTGTTGCGGGTGATGGACAACGGCAAAGAAGTGCGCCGCTACCCCGTGGCGGTGGGGATGCCCGGATGGGAAACCCCGGTGGGCACGTTCACCGTGATTGAGAAAACGGCCAATCCCAAATGGCAGCATCCCGCCAGCGGCGATGTGTTGCCCCCCGGCCCCGCCAACCCCCTCGGAAGCCGGTGGATTGGCTTCTACCGCGATTGCCGGGGCCGCAGCGGATTCAACGGCCAGGAGCATCTGGTGGTGAAGGGCTGCGTGACGGCGGGATTCCATGGCACCCCCAACCGCGACAGCGTGGGTCGGGCGGTGTCCCATGGGTGCGTGCGCCTGTTTGACGAACACGCACAGGAACTGTTCGATCTGGTGAGCCTTGGAACCCCGGTGACCGTGCTGCCCTGAAGCCCCCCCGTAGAGTTGCGCCCGCCCACGCCAGTCTCTGATGCGCATCCTCTTCGCCGCGGCCGAATGCGCGCCGATGATCAAGGTTGGAGGCATGGGCGATGTGGTGGGATCCCTGCCGGCGTCATTGGCGGCCCTGGGCCATGACGTGCGGGTGATCCTGCCGGGCTACGGCAAGTTGTGGAGCCGGCTGGCCATTCCCGAGCAGCCCATCTGGCGGGGCCACACGATGGGCAACGACTTTGCCATCTTCCAAACCAGCCACCCCACCCATGGCCTGCCCCTCTACCTGGTGGGTCACCCGGTGTTTGATCCGGAGCGGATCTATGGAGGAGAGGATGAGGATTGGCGCTTCACGTTTTTCGCCAGCGCCGCGGCGGAATTCGCTTGGAATGGCGGTTGGAAACCCCAGGTGATGCATTGCCATGACTGGCACACGGGGATGATCCCGGTGTGGATGCACCAAGACCCGGAAATCAGCACGGTATTCACCATTCACAACCTGAAGTATCAAGGTCCTTGGCGCTGGAAGTTGGAGCGCATGACCTGGTGTCCTTGGTACATGCAGGGCGATCACACCATGGCCGCCGCCCTCCTCTACGCCGATCGGGTGAGCGCGGTCTCCCCCACCTACGCCATGGAGATTCGCACCCCTGAATACGGGGAGCGGCTGGATGGCTTGCTGAATTTCATCAGTGGCAAATTGCGGGGGATTGTCAATGGCATTGATGAGGAGGATTGGAATCCCGCCACGGATCCAACCCTCCCGGCGCAATACAGCGCCGCCGATCTTTCTGGCAAAGCCGTCTGCAAGCGGGCCCTGCAGGAGCGCTTCGGGCTGACGCCGAATCCGCGCACTTATCTGATGGGCGTGGTGAGCCGGCTGGTGGACCAAAAGGGGATCGACCTGCTGCTGCAGGTGGCCGATCGGGTGTTGGCCTACACCGACAGTCAGTTTGTGGTGCTGGGCACGGGGGATCGGGGGCTGGAATCGGGTCTTTGGCAGATGGCCTCCCGCCATCCGGGCCGCTTCGCGGTGTTTCTCACCTACGACGACGCCCTCTCGCGCCTGATCTACAGCGGCACGGACGCCTTCCTGATGCCCAGCCGCTTTGAGCCCTGCGGCATCAGCCAGATGCTGGCCATGCGCTACGGCTCGGTGCCCGTGGTGCGGCGGGTGGGGGGGCTGGTGGACACCGTGCCCCCCCACGATCCGATCGCCCACAGCGGCACGGGCTATGGCTTCGACCGCTTTGAACCGGTGGATTTCTACACGGCGATCGTGCGGTCCTGGGAGGCCTACCGGCACCAGAGCAGCTGGGAGGAGCTGCAGCGGCGGGGGATGGAGCAAGACTTCAGCTGGGATCGCTCGGCCAAGGAGTACGACCTGATGTACCGGGATGTGTGCGGCGTGAAGGAGCCAACGCCGGACGCGGAGGAGGTGGAGCGCTTCTCCCGGGGCCAGGGGGCCGACCCCAGCCTGCGGGATGGGGTGCGTCCCGAGGTGACCGGAGGCCCGGAGCGTGACACCGCCAGCGCCAAATCGCCCATGACGGTGGCGCGGCCCCGCAATCCCCTCAGCCAGTTGCTGCGCCGCAACGACGGCTGATCCCCATGGCCCTGCCCGCCCCCTACGCGCCTCCGTGGAAGCGGTTGGGGGAGGATCTGGTGGCCACCCTGGCCTGGCTGGGGCTGAAGGCGCGGGAACTGTGGCGACGCAACGGGGAGGGCAGCCTGCCGGTGCCGCCGTGGTGGCCGCGACGGGCGAGGCGACTGTTTTGGCCCCTGGCGCTGGCCCTGGCGCTGGTGGGGGGCGCGGTGGTCACCACCGGTCTGGGGAAGGAGACCCCGCCTTCCGCCAACCCGGCCCCCGCCGCCCCAGGGGAGGCGGGCGAGCCGGCACGGCCCAATGTCCAGCCAGGGTCTGGGCCAGCGCCCGAGGGGCCGATGGCGACCGTGGATGAGGAGGCTGGCGTTGGGTCTGGGTTTGGGGAGGAGGGGAACTGGAAAGAGGAAAGAAGGGGAGAGGGAGAGAGGGATCCGGAACGACTGGAAGATGGGGAAAGCACGGCGGCGATGGAGGCCGGGCCCCAACCCGGAGCCAGTGAGGAGGTGGCGGGAGGGGAGGCCCGAGAGGAGATCGACCCCTTGCTTGAGCGGTGGAACGCGGAGGATCAGCGGGCGCTGGTGGAGGCCATCACCGCTGAGCCCGCCAACGCCACGCTCACCCTGCGGCTGAACGACCGCTTCACGCCGCTGGTCGAAGGGGAACGCCAGGACTGGGCGGAGCGCTGGCGGATCCGGGCCGAGGAGCTGGGCTACAGCCATCTGCGGCTGCTCGGGCCCGACGGTCGGCTCGTGGGGCGGGAGGCCCAGGTGGGAAGCGGCATGATCCTGTTCCAACCCGGGCTGAGAGAAGCGCCTTCCCGCTGATGCGGGAGGATCCCCAGCACGCGAGCGCAAGGCGATGGACGGGAAGGGGTTTTCTGGCGTGCCGCTGGAGGAGCTGGTGCCGCTTTGGGGCCCGCCCTCCACGGGCCACCCCGTCACGGGCCAGCTCAGCGAGGCGCGGGCAGACCTGACGGGGGTGAGCACCGACAGCCGACGGGTGGGGGCGGGGGAGTTGTTCATCCCGCTGGTGGGGGAGCGGTTTGATGGCCATGACTTCCTGGAGACGGTGTTGGCGCCCGCGGAGGGCCAGCCAGCGGCGGCGGCGGCCCTGGCCCAGGCCGACCGGCTGGACGAAACCGCCGCGGCGGACCTGGCGCGGCGGAGTGGGCGGCCCCTCTGGCGGGTGGACGACACCCTGCTGGCCTATCAGGAGTTGGCCCGGTTTTGGCGGCGTCGATTGGGCCTGCCCGTTGTGGCGGTGACGGGTTCGGCGGGCAAGACCACCACCCGGGAGTTGATTCGGGCGGCCTTGGCGCCCCTGGGGGCGGTGGTGGCCAGCGGCGGCAATGAAAACAACGATGTCGGCGCCCCCCTCACCCTGCTGAGGGCCGGGGTGGAGACCGCCGCGGTGGTGGTGGAGATGGGGATGCGGGGGCCCGGCGAGATCGGGCGGTTGAGCCGTTGCGCCGAACCGGAGGTGGCGGTGATCACCAACATCGGCACCGCCCACATCGGGCGATTGGGGAGCCGGGAGGCGATCGCGGCGGCCAAATGCGAGATCTGCGAGGCGCTCACCGCCAAGGGGGTGCTGGTGATGCCGGCCGCCGACCCCCTGCTGGAGGCGGCCCTGGCCCCGGGCTGGAGCGGCCGGGTGGAGCGGGTGGCGCTGGCCGATGAGCCGTTGGGTCTGCCGGAAGGACCGGAGGCGAGCTGGGTGGGCGAGTTGGTGGAGGGCGGCGGCGCCCTGGTGGTGACGCGGCGGGGCGCGGACGGGGGCGCTAGCGGGGGGGATCTCAGGGTGGCGCTGCCGTTGGCGGGCCGCCACAACGCCCGCAATCTGTTGCTGGCCCTGGCGGTGGCCGCGGAGCTGGGGGTGCCGCTGGAGGCGCTGACGGCCCTGGCGGTGGAGGTGCCCGGAGGCCGCAACCGACGCCTGGAGATCGGGGGGATCACCGTGTTGGATGAGACCTACAACGCCTCGCCGGAGGCGGTGTTGGCGGCCCTGAACTTGTTGGCGGAGGGGGGCGGCGGGCGCCGCTACGCGGTGTTGGGCACGATGCTGGAGCTGGGGGATCAAAGCCTGGCGCTGCACGCGGAAGTGGGGCGCCGGGCCAGGGAGCTGGGCCTGGATGGGCTGGTGGTGGTGGACAGGGGCGCGGAGGGAGACGCCATGGTGGCGGCGGCCGAGGGGCTCCCCCGGCTGGCGCGGGTGGTGCGTCCGGAGGAGGCGGTGGCGTCCCTGTTGGCCTGGCTTGAGCCCGGGGATGTGCTGCTGCTCAAAGGAAGCCGGGGGGTGGCCCTGGAAACCCTCTTGCCCTCGCTCAAGGAGGGACTGGGGAGATCCCGGGACAGCTGAGGAACAAGCGCACAACCCAGGAGAGCAATCGGCATCCTTCCTGGTGTCTAAGGGCACACTGGGGCGGGCATGGCGCGCATAGTGTTGAAAAGTGAATGAGATTTTGCATGCCTTCTTATTATCAAGAGCGCTTTGGCTCTTGGCAAATCGGCACCGACGAAAGCCAAGGGAAGGTTGAATTCAAGGTGTTCTTCCCAAGTGTCAACGCTGATGCAGATCAATACCTCACCAAGAACACCACCTACACGGAGAAAGACACCAACAATCAAGACACCACCAAAACCTATATCAAACCCCAGGATTATGGAGATCCTCGGATTACCACCATTCAGGTGGTTGGCGATTTTCAGGCGGTACTGGGGCAGAAGAATTGGGACACCGCCGCCGCTCCCCAAATGACCAAAAACCCTCACCCGCAGGGTTGGGTGTGGTCATTGACGACGCCCGTGGAGTTGCCGACTGGATTTTACGAATATCAATACTTCGTGACATTCGATGATGGGGAAACCCGCTTCGTGAGCGACCCCTGCGCGCGCTATGGAGGATCTCGCAACCTGGATCAAATCGATCCGGACCCGCGCAACAATCTCAATTCGGGCATTGTGGTCGGCGGCAGTCGCCCCACTGTTAAACCCCTGAAATCGGGCCGCAAGCACCTGCGCGATTTGATTGTGTATGAGCTGAATCTAGATGATTTCACTGATGAGTACAGGGGCGTACGAGCACCTTTGGATGCGGTTACCGACAAGTTGGAGTACATCCAAGAGTTGGGATTCAACGCTATTTTGGTGATGCCATGGACGGCATGGCCAGGCGGAGGGTTCAACTGGGGATATGAACCATTCCTTTACTTCGCCGTCTCCTATCGCTACGCCAACAGCGACGATCCCGAGAAACCCGCCGAAAAGCTTTCTTATCTCAAGGAGTTCATCAGCGAGTGCCACGAGCGAGACATTCACGTGATCATGGATGGGGTGTTCAACCATGTGACGGGCAACAAGAGATTTCCCTACTATCTGTTCTACAAAACCCTAACCATCGATGGACCCAACCCCGTCAACTCAGCGTCTCCTTACGTCGGGCCTTTCGATGGCAAGTTTACCGGCCTGACCGATCTAGATTTCAACAATACTTGCGCCGAGGAATACGTTCAAGATGTTTGTTTCTACTGGATGGATCTCTTCGGCATTGATGGAATTCGCTTTGACAACACCACCAACTTTTTCATTTCCGGCAATCGCCATGGCTTGCCCAATTTGATCGCCGCCGTCAATGCCCGGGCCGCCGACCCCAACTTCTCGACTACCCTTGAACATCTGGATCTGGACGCCGCACCAGCCACCAATGAGGTGCAAGCGACGAGTTACTGGAATAACGCCCTATACGGTGTGGCGTTCGACTATTTCTACAACTCGCTGATTCCGCCAAAGATCATGGAGGCGTTAGACAGCAAAAAGGGACTAACGGGCGACCGGGTAGCCACAACCTATCTGACCAACCACGACCATTCCCATCTGGCCTGGCTAGCAGGGGCCCGCAAGTATGAGGGTTCCCGTATGTGGTACGTCACCCAGCCTCTGGTGATTGCCCTGCTGACATGTCCGGGCAGTCCAATGATTCAGAACGGCCAAGAATTTGCCGAAGATTATTGGGTAATGGAAGATGACAAAGGAAGTAATCGCAGGGTACAACCCCGACCATTGCACTGGGGCTTTGCCAACGATTCGTTCGGGCAGCCCTTACGGGAACTCTACAAGAAAATGATTCAGATCCGCAAAGATCATCCCGGGTTGCGCTCTGACAATGTCTATCCGGTGGATTGGCCAAAGGATCAGGGAAACTTCAACAGCTTTGGTTATGGGGTTCAGCGCGATACTGGAATTGTCATCTATCACCGCTGGGGCGATTCCGGCACGGGGAGCGTGCAACGATTCATGATTGTATTGAACTTCTCCCAGGAGGAGCGAACCGTGTCTGTGCCCTTTGCCAGTGATGGTGTCTGGGAGGATCTCTTGAGTGGCTGGAAACCGTCTGTGGTGGGCAATCGCCTGACCTTTCAGGTGGGGTCGAATTGGGGTCATGTGTTTTTCAAGGACAACTGATTCTTGTTTCGCCTCGGGCTGAACCGGTCACAGCCGCAAACCCGCTTGGTGACTAAAAGTGGAGGGCAGTGGCCCAACCGGAGGAAGGCCCCATGGCGGCCAGTTCTGTTCCATCCCCGCGCCGCTGGCGTCGGCCGGTGGTGTCGGCCCTGTTGATGGCCCTGGGGGAGGGCCTGAGCCGCACGCGGATATGGACGCGGGGGCTCACCCCGGGAGAGGTGCGGCGCTGGCGGGAGCGGGTGGAGGTGGGCAAACCGTTGGGGGAGGCCAGCCACCTGCGGGTGGCCTTCGCCTCCGATCTGCACGCGGGGCGACTGACGCCCACCGGCACCATCGCCTCCGCCTGCGAGGCCCTGATGGAGGCGGCCCCGGATCTGATCCTGTTGGGCGGAGATTTCGTCTGCTCCCGGGCCGAGGAGCTGGACCTGATCCTGCCCTGCCTGGGGCGCCTGCGGGCCCCAAGCGGGGTGTACGCCGTGATGGGCAACCACGACCACAGCGCCGACGCGGCCAGCGTCACCGCGGGCTTGGAGGGGGCCGGCATTCGCGTGTTGCGCAACCGGAGCGTTCCGTTGGCGGAGCCCTTCGGCAACGTGCTGCTGGTGGGCCTGGACGACCACCTGGGGGGCCAGCCCCGGGCGGACGAGGCCCACTGGGACGCCAGCCGCGCGACCCTGCTGTTGATTCACCAGCCCTCGGGCCTGCTGGACGCGGGGGATCGGCCCTTCGACCTGGCGCTGGCGGGCCACACCCACGGCGGCCAGATCACCCTGCCCGGGGGGCTCGCGCCGCTGGCGGCGTCCGGTCCCCTGTCGCGCCTCTACCAGGCGGGGCGCTACGACCTCCCCAACGAAGGGGTGCTCTGCGTGAGCGTGGGGGTGGGCCAGAGCTTGCTGCCCCTGCGCGTGGGCCCCCGCAGTGAGGTGCTGATCGTGGATCTGGTGGGAACGAGGGGCTAGTTGGGCGGATTCCAGTCCGACTTCACCACCTGGCGGGCCCGGGCCAGGGCGAGGGCGCCGGAGGGCACGTCATCGGTGAGGGTGGAGCCGGCCGCCACGGTGACCCCCTCCCCGAGGGAGATGGGCGCCACCAAGACACTGTTGGCGCCGGTTTTGCTGCCGGCGCCGATGCGGGTGCGGTGCTTGCGCACCCCGTCGTAGTTGGCGGTGATGGTGCCGGCGCCGATGTTCACGGCGGCGCCCACGTCCGCGTCGCCCAGATAGGTGAGGTGGTTGGCCTTGACACCCACCTCCAGGTGGCTGTTTTTCACTTCCACGAAATTGCCGATGCGGCAGTCGGCCTCCAGCACGGCCCCGCCCCGCAGGTGGGCGAAGGGGCCGACGGCGCAGCCGTTGGCCACCCTGGAGTGGCGCACCACCGAATGAATGAGGTCCACGTTGTCGCCAATGGCGCTGTCCTCAATCAGGCAACCGGGTCCGATGCGGCAGCCCTCACCGATCACCGTGTCGCCCCGGAAGTGGCACTGGGGATCCACCACCACGTCGCGGCCGAAGCGGGTGCCATCGCTGAGGGTGCAGCTGGCCGGATCGGTGAAGGTGACGCCCTCCGCCATCCAGTGGCGCCGCAAGCGGTCTTGCAGCACGGCCTCGCATTGGGCCAGCTGGGCCCGATCGTTGATGCCGTTGGTTTCCTCCACATCCAGCACCTCCAGCTGGAGGGCGGGTCGCACCATGGCCACGGTGTCGGTGAGATAGAGCTCCCCCTGGTCGTTGTCGGCGGTGAGGCGGGGCAGCGCCTCCGCCAGCCGGGGCCAGTGGAAGCAGTAGATGCCGGCGTTGGTGAGGGAGTGGGCCCGCTGGCTGGGGTCGCAGTCGCGGTGCTCCACGATGCCCGTGACGCGCCCCTCCGCGTCGGTGAACACTCGCCCGTAGCCGGTGGGATCCTCCAGCCGGGCGGTGAGGATGGTGACCCCAGCGCCGCTGGAGCGGTGGCGCTCCAGCAGGGCCTGGAGCGTTTCGGGGCGCAGGAGAGGCACGTCGCCATTGAGCACCAGGAGGTCCCCGGTGAAGCCCGCCAGGGGTTCCAGCAACTGCTGCACCGCGTGGCCCGTGCCGTTTTGGGGCTCCTGGGGCACGAATTCCAGGCCGGGGTGGGCGGCGAGGGCCTGCCGCACCCGCTCGGCCTGGTGGCCCACGATCAGGATCCGCCGCTCCGGCGCCAGCGCATCGGCGTTCTTGAGCACCCGCTCCACCAGGGTGGCGCCGGCCAGGGGCATGAGCACCTTCGGGAGTCGGCTCTTCATGCGCGTCCCCTTTCCAGCGGCCAGGATGGCGATGGCGAGCATCGGGCGGAACGCGAAACTCGCGGGAATCTACTGGTGGGGTGCTGGCGCGCACACGAAGACGCCTCCGGGAGGAGGCGAGCGCCAGGCACATTCCTTCATCACTCTTGATGATTTGTATCGCGAAATTCTGTAGGCCGCGCCTTCAAGTCCCTCGCGTCCAACTATGGTGAAAGTCTCTTCCCGAGGCGGTGAACAATGCGTCGCAGGTTGATTCCCTCATCCTTTGCTCTTCCTCTCGCGCTCTCGCTTTCCTTGATGGTGGCTGGGGCCTCTGAGCCACCACCCGCCCACGCGTCGTGCGCCAGCCAACCCGAGGACGGCAGGTGGGCCAACGCCGATCCCAACACCCGGAGCCTGACGCGGGCGGTGCTCCGTTTCACCTGCCAGGACCAGGTGTTGAACGGGCAGCTGTATCCTCCTGGCCCGCCTTGGCACATGAGGTTGTCTGGCAAGTGCAGTCCCACGGATTGCGAATGGGGCGAAGTTGGCGCCGATACGGTCACGATCGGCACGCGCACTTTCGTGCGGGCGATCTTCAATCAGGGCTTCGCCACCCGGTATGTGTATGCCGACATGTCGCTGTATCGGCCGGGGCAGTTGTGGATCTGGATGTGGACAGACTTCGCCGATCCGAGCAGGCCTGACTACGAATCTCAAAACTGGTTCATCCGCCGTTAGCGACTTCTGGAGCCACACCATGCACAACGCACGCCTGGGTCTCAGCCTGCTTGGGGCCATCACCCTCTTCACGGCCGTGGCCGGATCCAGCCACGCCCAGACCATTCCCATTCAGCGGCTGGAACTCGATGGGGATCGCGCCAAAACCATCGGGGCGGGGGGACCGATCCGACTCAATGAGACCCCACCCCTGCCGATCGACAGGAAAGGAAGAGCGCACGGCACCCTTGCCGACTTGGACGCCAGGCCCCGCGGCGCCAGCGTCCAGGGCCTCCGGAGTTTGGAGGAGCCGAGGAATGCCGGGTACTAGGGGGAGCGAACGTCGGATCGCCAGCCTGGCCATGCCCTGGCGAGCGGGGCGGGGCCGGGGGATGGTGGGCTGATGCCGGAGGAGCGCCGCTACGACCTCATCGTCTATGGGGATGAGGTGCCGGGGGTGCTGGCGGCCGTGGCGGCCGCTCGGGAGCGGCGCCGCCGCGGCCGCCAGCCCCGGGTGTTGCTGCTCTCCCGCGGGCCGGCGGCCCTCGGGATCGGTGGGCATCTGGTGCGGGGGCGGCTGGCCTATCTGGATCGCAGTCAGATCGCCCCAGCGGTGCGGAAGCGATTTGTGCTGCCCACCTTTGGCGAGCCTCCGGCTCTCTATCGGGAGTTTCTGGCGGAGGCTGGAGTGGACACGATCGCCCTCGATCCGGATCGGGCCGGCCAGGCCCTGGATCGGATGCGGCGCCAGGCGGGCGTGGATCTGCTTTCGGGGGTGCGGGTGACCGCCGCTCAACGGGTCGGAGCCGTGCTGGAGACGCTCACCCTGAGCAATGGTGGACGCTACGGGGCTCGCCAGTTCATCGACGCCACCGTCAACGCGGAGTTGGCCAGGGCGGCCGGCGCGGCCTGGCGGCCCGGATTCGCCAGTTTCGGCCTGCCTGAGGCGGAACTGGCGGTCACCCTCGTGTTCGAGACCCGCGGGCTGACGCCCGCTCGGCTGAGGCAGATCGAGGGGGCCTACCTGCGACGGTTCATCAATCGGCTGGACACGGAAGCCCGCGGCTGGTTGCTGAGCGCGGCCGGTGGCGACGAGGCGGTGGCCGATCAGCTGGTGGCGGACATGCTCGATCCAGCGGGCGCTCCCAAGTCGCTGTACGAGGGCGGCGATTACATCGACGTGCGGTCGCCAGCGCTATCGGTGGCTTACCACTCCTTTCGCGGATTGCCGTTGTCCCTGGAGCGGGCCGGAGTGGTGCTCGACAAGGCCAACATCGCCAAGCTGCCCGGCAATCGGCTGCTGTGGAACGCCCTGCTGTTCGCTGTCGATGCCTCCCAGGCCGACGCCCTGGCCATGGGCGGAGCCCTGCCCAGCGCCGCGATGCTGAAGGAAGCGGCCCGGGTGCAGGAATGGTTCACCAGCCTGGGCGCCACGGCGGTGAAATTGGCGCCGGAGCTCTACATCCGCCATGCCGGCAATGTGAGCCGGGCCGTGGCCCCCATCAACGGCACCCACATGCTCCAGGGCGGGACGCGGGCCACGGAAGGGTTGGCCAGCTTCGGCTACAGCTTCGACATCCGCGGGGGCATCCATGGCCTGGACGAACGGGCCATGGCTTTGGGGTTCAAGGACACCCACTTCCCCAAACCCCTGTTCAATGTGGGGATCGGCCACGCCTTGTTGGCCGACGTTCCCAACCTGGCCGTGGTGAGCCCAGCGTCTGGCTTCCTCGGCTACGCCCCCTCGGCGGGCCGCATCGTGGAGCACAACGTGGGGGTGGGGAGCGGGGTGGGCGTGGCGGCGGCGCTGGCGTTGGAGCGTCAGCGCAACCTGGCGGAGATCACCACGGCGGAGGTGCGGGCCGTGCTGGATCAAACCGGTCAGCGGCCGCGGTTGTATGGCGCGCCCGAGCCCACTGAGCTGGCCCGTCTCACGGCGTTCGAGATCGCCCTGCTCGTCCCCAGCGATCTGAGCCGGACGATCGCTTGAGGCTGGTGGGAGGCGTCAGTGCCGGCGGCGCCGCGGCTGAGGATGGCATGAGCTGGCGGATCCACGCGGATAGAGCAGGATTCGCCTGGCGAAGAGGGCTGCCAGACTCCACCCACCTGAAGCAATGCCATGTGGACACTACTGGCCCTGATGGGTGTGCTTGGCGCCATGCTGCCCACCGCCACACTGGCGCAACACCAGCAGCCGGTGGATATCAAGCCAATCGACGCGGCTTATTTCATCCCCAAGCGTCACCAAGGGCGCACATATTTCATTACCGGTGGGGCACGGGGCATTGGGGCGGCCTCCGCGATTCGCTTGGCCCGTGAGGGTGCCAATGTGGTCATCTTGGATGTGCTGGAAAAAGAAGGAAAAGAGACGGTGGCGCAAATCCGCAAGGAAGGAGGAAAAGCCGAATTCGTGAAGGGCGATGTCCGCGAGAATGAGGATCTGCGGCGAGGAATTGAGGTGACGCTGGCGAAATTTGGACAGCTCAATGGCGCCCTCAACTCCGCTGGTGTGATGGCGGCGTTGGCTCCAGACATGAAGCTCGACTACCAAAAGCAGAAGCCACTGCTGCCCAGCCCGATCGCGGAGGCGGGGGATGAGTACTTTGAAACCTTGATGGCCGTGAACGCGACGGGGGTGTTCAAGTCCATGCGGGCCGAGCTGAAGCCGATGTTGAAGCAGGGGAAGGGTGGCTCGATCGTGAACATCTGCTCGATCGCCGGCTTGACGGGACTCGCTGGCAATTCAGCGTATGTGGCGAGCAAGCACGCCTGTAGTGGCTTGACCAGGAGCGGAGCGATTGATTATGCGCCCTTCGGGATACGGGTCAACTCCGTGAACATGGCCGCGACCGATACGGCGATGACAGCGATGGCGATGACGTATGTGACGGAAGCGAGCAAGGAGAAAAGGTCTGCTCAGCTTGTCAACATGGGCCGCGTCAAAACACTGAGCTTGCTGGCGTTTGCCGATAGCAAGAATCGCCAGGCCACGGTCTGGGAACAGGCGGCCCTGATCACCTTTTTGCTGTCCGATGAAGCCTCCAATCTGACGGGAGGTCTCTTCGCGACGGATGGTGGCTGGACGGCGTACTGAACACTTCAGGGCCTGGCGGTCTGGAGCGGGTGGTGGGGCGTTGACACATGCCCCCCGCTCAGCCCGCTGGCACGGGCGGAGATGAGCTGCCCCTTCAATCCATCGCCAAAGGCCGAGGCACTATCGAGACCACAGACACAAATCAACCCCTAGTGTTAAAATATTGTTAGCGGCTTGGCCGTCATCACGTTAGCGCCTATATTAAGCTGATATTTTCATCGGCAAAATGGTAGCGAATCACCCCCAGCGCACAAGACTCATTTGGGCGCTCTTCGGGAGTGCGCTGCTTGGGGGCTGGGTGATCCCTCTTTATGCTCAGCCTAAAACAGGATCGTCGCAAAAGCCCAATACGACCGTTCTCGCCAAATGTGGAGTTGCTTTGGTGATGCCAGGGTACCTGCCTGCAGGTTTTCAGCTGTCCTCCTTTCAACAGGACCCCTGTCCAGGTCGAATGTCTGGATATGAAGCCTTGTTCAAAGGGCCGAATTCTTGTGAATTCAGAATCACCGGAAGCAATGGCGGCTGGGGAGATGGTGGCGGTAATCTCATCCGCGAGTGGAAATTTCGCTCCACGCTATTGGGGCCAGTCACACTTTGGGAAAGAGAGAACAGCCTCGACGCGATGATGTTACCCGAAGAGGGCCGGCCGATCTTGGCGGCCTATCCAAACGCTGGATATGGCTTCAATTTCGGATGCAAGGCCAGACGCTTCAGCCCAGAAGCCGCAAAAAGAGTCATCGAGGAAGTCGTCATCCAACGGTAGATTCTTGAGAGAACAAACGAGATGATTGCTCGTGGGCTTCTCGCCCCAGAAGGTCAAGGATATTTCGGCTGATTCAACATCCTTGCGGAGGGAAACAAGTGGGAGCACTCTTTATCAGCCACAGCAGCAAAGACGGACCGATAGCCAGCGTTGTCGCACAGCGACTCGCGGCAAAAGGACATCGGTTTATTTTTCTCGATTTTGATCCTGAAGCTGGCATCCAGGCAGGTGCGAGTTGGGAGCGCACCCTTTACACAAAGCTTCGATCCTGCACAGCGGTGATCGCTTTGTGCAGCGACAATTATCTTTCATCACAATGGTGTTTTGCCGAAATCGCGCTTGCGCGCATGGAAGGCAAGCAATTGTTCGTCCTGCAAATTGAACCCTGGTGTGAAACGACTAAATTGCCATCGATACTTGCGGGCGAACAATCTATTGATCTACGCGGTGATCCGGAGATTGGCTTCCGCAGGCTATGGAATGGCTTTCAGGCCAAGGGTATTGTCGCTTCCGAGGCCCGTGAATGGAGTCCAGCCGTCAGTCCCTATCCGGGCCTTCGTGCGTTCCAGGAAAGCGACGCCTCGATCTTCTTCGGACGGGACCATGAGATTCTTGAAGGGTGTGATCTCCTGAATCGATGTCGTCGC
>Ga0315904_10001589_pt1 | contig 36185 bp, 34 predicted proteins | sample LakEriMetagenome_6_FD_203529 | JGI IMG/M metagenome (GOLD analysis project Ga0315904, IMG submission 203529) | Freshwater fungal communities from buoy surface, Lake Erie, Ohio, United States - Buoy 12 MA120 | ecosystem: Environmental > Aquatic > Freshwater > Lake | place: USA: Lake Erie, Ohio...
TAAACTCAATACCTGTTGAATTTGTAATTACTCTACCTAAAAGAATATTAAAAGATGTGATTGGTTTTGTTCCTGAACTTACAAGATTACTATTTTCATTTATGTAAATATATTCATTTGTGTTTGCTGACAATGTAATCTGGTTGTTTAACCAATCAATTCTTCTTACAATTCCACTATTGTCAGATTTTTCTAAATACCCAAATCCACCATCTGCTTGAACTGTAAAACCACTTACTGTGGTTAAAGTTCCACCACTTAAAAGACCCATTGTAGAACCTTCAAATATAAGGGTTGTAAAATCGGTATGTGAACCATCCGTAAATGTAACGGATGCCTTTCTTGTAATATCAAATTCACCATCTTCAATATCTAAAAATGCCCAACAAACATCTTCTGAAACCGTAAACACTTTTTCGTGGTTTGAACTACCCCCAAATGTTCCAAAAGTACCAATTCTTTCAACATATAAATCCCATTCACCACCAACAAAACTTGCGTTATCAACATCAAACCTTACAGGTATCCCTTCATTTGGGTTTCTTATACCATATGTAAATCCATCAACTGTGATTGTACTAGTATATAATCCTCCACCATCTCTAACTAAGTAAGCAGTACTACCTGAAACCCCGTTACTTTGGTTATCACCAACAAAGATACTTAATGTTGCACCACTACCTGTCGCATAATTACAATAAGTGATGTTACCACCCGTTGGGAAGTTAAAATAGTTTTCCATATTGGCTAATGCCAAATAACCATTATTACCTATTACTTTTGTTCCGTATTCATAAGTTCCATTGTAATCAATATATTCGCCATAAAATTTTGTGTCTTGGGTATCAGATTCAACCCATATATTTGTATCACAATCATACATTGATATTTTGTGAGCTTGTCCAAAATCACCAATATCATAACAATAAATCCCTGCATATCCTGAAGGAGCACCACTTAAACTTAAAAATGAAATTTCATTGTTGATTCCGATTTTAATTATATGTTGTGTGTTTGTGTTTGGTAGTATTTGAGTTGTTTGAATGTTACTTCCTACAATACTAACATATGGTGTTTGTGTTAAATCAATTTCGTCTTCAGTAAAAACACCAGGACCAACAGAAATAATATACCTATTAGTAGATGAGGTGTTACCTGAACTAATTAAATAATCAACTGCGGATTTAACAGATGAGAAGTCACCACCTTTTTTTGCTACCGTAATTTCTTTAGGATCTTGATTTACCTCATAAAGTGGTGCATTTTGATTAATGATTGTTTTTAAGAAACTATCAGTTCCTTGTATTTTTCCTGTTGCCCCTGAGTGGGTAATATTTACATCTATTGTATTGTTCTCAAAGTTAAGAGCGATTGCGTCAATACTTGGTGCTGAACCAATTTGAGGTGCGTCAATACCAACCTCCCATCTTTGAAAATTTACAGCAGTTAATCTTAAAAACCCTCCGTTCTCAACATAGAATCCCGTTCCTGCAGCCGCACCTACCGCCTTTGTTAATAAACATCCATTAACAATGAATCCACAATTTGTGGCATCCGCTTTGGCAAATATTAAACCAGGTGTTGTTACAATACCACCATTTGTAGATGTAACATTTCTTAACTGCATTCTACCCACACCACTACCACTATTTGTTGCGTAGAAACCTACGGTAAATGGTTGTCCTCCGTATTTCACATTGGAACATTGCATAATGATGTTTGCTCCACCATAAGCAACAACTTTGGCGTGAGTATAGTTTGAACCAAATCTTACGTTCTCAACATATGAAATTGCCGTGGATTGTGGTGTTGTAGATGATGAATATAATATCGCCGAAACATTTGTGTCTGTACATCCTTGAACTTGACAATCAAATAGTCCCGATTGATCACTTAAATTAATTAATGTTTGTGTTGAGTCGTTTGCTTGAATTACGGTGGATATGGAACTCTCACCTACAACTGAAACCCAAGATGGTATTGTAAAGGGGTTTTCATTATACACACCGGCACCAACTTGTACTGTGTAAGTATTTGCAGAAGTTGCACCTGAAATACTGTTTACTGCGTCTCTTATTGAGTTAAAGTCAACCCCTGTACTACCAGATAAACCAACAGTTATTACATTTTGTAAATCTATACTACCTAAACCATATATACTTGTTGTTCCCCCTGTTATATTAGTTAAATTTAATGCACCGGAACTATATGTCCCACCTGTTATTGATAAATTATTGCCATAATATTTTTTCCATACTGCGGTGGATTGAGTTTCACCACTTACACCATCTATTGTATTTGTAGTCCATCCACTTATGAATGACAAACCTTGAGGGGTATTTCCTTTTACTGTTGTTCCAAAATCAGATATAATAACAGAACTACCACCAACACCTGTAGCACCCGTTGCTGCATTCCAAAGGGTTTCATAATTATTAATGTTAAATTGATACACTTGATCTTCTTCACGAACATAAACCAACATACCAATTTTTTTTCTACCTGAAGATATGTTGTCAGAATTTAGTGTTAACGTATCAAATGAAAATGGTGCACCCGTACTTTTGTAAAATGTGACAGGAATGGTATTACCTGAATTATTTATCGGACCGGTAGTTAAAGGTGGAACTGTATATGTTAAATCATTTAAGGAATTAACTTCCATATAACCACCAACGGATAAGACGCTAAAATTTGACCCAAATGTTTTTTCTCTTGAGACACTTTCACTACCATTCAGTTGTGATGGACTTATGGGGTTTTTATATGGAAATGACATATTTTTATGGTATTTTATGGGCTAACTGTGTTACCTCTAAAATAAATATCGTCTAATGTATTATTCAAATAAAAATCAACTGAAGGGTATGTTGTGTATACCCTATAAGTTATTGGGGGTATTGTTGTTCCTGTGTATGTAAATGTATTAGTATATATGGTAGCTTCAGTTAAAACATTTGTTAATATGTTAGGGTTTGATGTGCTAAAATCAATTTGGGTTTGGTATTGTAAATTAGTCAACCCTATTGGTATAATCCACGTATACCAAGCATCAGTTGATACGGTTCCTGCGGAAACCTGAACAGTTTCAAAATTGTAAGCAACAATTGGATTACCAAATGAGTCGTTTCCTCCTGTTGTTTGAGGGACGTATGATGTGATTATTGATGGGAATGAACCACTTGTCCATCCTGAATAATCAACATACAAATTCATTTCAAAGTTGAAGTCTGAAGGGTTTGAGCTCGGCTGTGTTGCGTTGTTAAATCCAAAGAATTGAGGTGAACCATTTGTGAACATATAATTACCAATAACAGTATCACCACTCTTAGGTTCAATGAACAAATATGCAACCATTGAAGTTGGGGTTGACGATGGAGTCATTGTTGGTGTTAAGGTTGGTGTGTATGTTGGGGTAGGGGTTAACGATGCAGTCACGGATGGTGTCACTGAAATTGTTGGCGTAATAGAAATCGTTGGTGTGTTAGTAGGAGTTAAAGAAGGAGTTAAAGAAACTGTTGGGGTTACTGTTGGTGTTGTTGTAGGTGTTGATGATGGTGTTGGGCAAGTACCACCAAAACAATACGATCCGAGTGATAATGTCAAATTTATAGGATTACTTGGACTTGAACCACAAACATAATATGTAACTCCTGATGGAACCAATACTGAAGTATTTGGATGCCCTAAACAATCAATATAGTCAAAAAAACCATCAGAAGAAGTTGAGTTTACCGCAGTGATGCAAAAACACAAATCTGTTGGGGTTGGGCTAGGTGTTGGGGTTATTGTTAGCGTCGGTGTTGGTGTTGGGGGGCAAGTGTAATATTCAAGGTACTCACAATTATTCGAGTCAACAATTTTGATTATTAGACTTGAAGAATTTTCCAACGGAGAAGGGACATCAAATGTGAATGTTGGTGGTATTGTTGTAGAACCAGTAACTAAATAACAATAACTGTATGTATAATCACATACTGAAATTGAATATGGTGGATTTCCTGTAACTCCTGTTATTTGAATTGTATTCATATTATGGTGCCGGTACTGTATTGATTGGTGAAGTTACCATTACTTTAAATTGACTTGTACTTGGTGGTAACCCAACCCCAAAACTTTGTGTATATAAAAGAGTTGCAGGGTTCAGACACGGATCACTGAATGGGAATAAAAATCCCGATTTAGTTTCATATATTATTGAACCTGTAACATCTCTAACTTGTAAATAAATATTTTTTGGTGCAATAACACTTATAGTACCCGCAAGTATAGATGAATTACATTGAGGTATAGTTACAGCACCACCCAAAAGTGTCCACGAAAATCCTATCGGATATGGTTGAGTACCATTGAAAGAAGGAGATACCGAATACCATAAAGTTCCATTAAATGGTGTTGGTATGGACGAGTCGATTGAAAGATAAACTTGTAAAAATGAGTTAGATGGTGGTGTTTGAGATGGTGTTAATGTAGGAGTATTAGTCGGTGTTAACGTTGGTGTTGTCGTATTTGTGGGTGTAATAGTCGGAGTAGGGGTTATACAACCACAAGGATTGGTACAAGTAGGGCTTGGTTTTGTTGTTTTTGTAGGTGTAGGTGTGTTTGATGGTGGAGGACATCCACAAGGGTTTGTACACGTTACGCTTGGTGTTGGTGTGTTTGTTGGAGTTAATGTTGGTGTTGTTGTTACTGTCGGGGTTGGTGTTGGTACTTTACAAGGGTCGAACGTCGGGGTTGGTGTAACAGTAGGTGTTGGTGTCGATGTCGGTGTCCTTGTAGGAGTCTTAGTTGGCGTACAGGTTGGTGTTAATCTAGGTACATTTAAAAAATACGGACATTTATTAGACAGTATTAAAATAGTATAAGTACCAAAAACTTCTAAATTAGGTTCAATCGTATTTGAATTAAAAACAAAGGGTAATGATTGATCACCTAAATTATATACAGTCTCACTAATATCTGGTTTAAATATAATATTAGCGAGTTCACCATCATAATTAACGCTTTGAATTGTAATAGATTGTTCCATTGTATTCTATAAATACAATGATAATAACTTATTTTACTACACTATTTTATTTAAAGATAACCAAATTGATCGTAAAACCATTTATAGTTGTTTTTTATCCAATTACAAGCATTAACACCTAATATATCATTGTAATCGTTTCGTAACGGTTCAATTTTACTTTTTATCTTATGATCACCATATATACCATATACAGTATCATCCTCAACTGTTATTTGTTCCACATTATTAAAGTCGTGTTGATAAACAGGTAATCCCAAATAACTATAAATCCTTTCCATTTCTTTTTTTGGGTTGTTTGTGAAATCCTCAAATTTAACAAATAACATTTTTTGATTTATACCTTCCTTATGTATTTGATATAATCTTTCTATTGCCAAACCAACAGGTTGTCCTTGTGCCCATATATCAATTCTTTTTTCTGTTGTGGTTCCTGCCATTTGAGAGTGATTGACTAAACCAGAATCAAGATGTTGGTTTTTTCTATAATTTTTTTCCATTGATGCAAAAACACTTCTTAAATCTCTAACCATACAAATTATTTTTGGGTTAGGATAGAAAGTATTTAAAAATCCATAATGAACTCCCCATCCTCTACTTTTATCTAACACATATGGTTTATCAGTAACTCCATTGAAAAAACCCTCAACACCATTTTTACAAAAAGATGTAAACCCTTTTTTCATTAATTCGGAATCCTGTGCTTTAAATTCGGGTGAATTTGTATAGTTCGCCCTAGCGGCATAAACTAATTCTAATACACCTGATGTTGGTGTCACATAAAATTTTGGATTTTGCCCCATAACATTCTGTAGTAATGTCGAACCAGCTCTAGGTAAAGAACTTTGAAAAAATATTTGTTTAACCATTTTGATTTGTTTTATAAATTATGTCATCCACATTAAATATGTAAGGATCTAATAATGGACATTCGTGTGTGTACCCATTAAAATTGTAATCGAATAAGTAACTATCAGGTAATTTTACAGTGTTTGGTATTTCAGCCATAATGTTTGTATGTAAACTATATCCAAATATTTTTGGAGAAGTCGCGACCCATAATACAGTAGATGGTATGTTTAAAGCGGCGGACGCATGTTGTAGACAAGAATCAATTAATATTCTTTTTGACGACATTTTTAATAAATAAAATAATTCCATATTTGCCATTGGATCTTTTATTACTTCCACATTTGGTAATGCATGTCTTTCATCTCTACAAATTTGAATTACGTGATAATCTCTTAAGTAATGTTCAGATATGTATTTTGCAATATCAAAAGGTATATCTCTAGTCCAAGAATACGGATGAGGTTGATCTTTTAAAGGACCACCGTTTGTTTGTAATACCATTATTGGTTTTTCACGTTTCCATTTGTTAATACCAATTTGTTGTTGTCTCAAATTGAAAACTAATTCCGGCATTTCACCTTGATAATTTAAATTGAGTAATTTACACCAATTTTCTATCAAAGACATTTTTTTATGTATATGATCGGTAGTAAAATAAGGTTCGTGTTTGAAAATTAATGAATCTTTCCCCTCAACAAAGTCCTCATAAAAATAAGGGTTAACTCCTATTCTATATACCCTTGTTACAAATTTTAAATTCAGAAATATTTCTGGATACGCACAAACTATAATTAATTCCCTATCAGGGTAATTGTTTTTTATACATTTGGCAACGGCAATTGCACAAACGTGTTTTCCTAAACCACCCTCAATGTGAAATATTGAATATTTTTTTTCCATAATTTATTATAAGTTTTTATTGTTGTGTAGTAAACAAAAGAGCATTATTTATTTGTGTTATTACCATTTCAGGTGTAATTTTTTTATGACACTCATTCTCTCTATCTGTATTTAAAAATATTGGACATTTTGTGTCAATGTTAGGAAATAAATTAAAACACCCGTTACAAACTGATTTATTAATTACTCTAAAACAATCAAATTCATTATGTTCTTTTGTAAAACCTGAAATCATAACAACGGGAACATCATAAGCCCAAGCCAACCAAGATAACCCAGAAGACAACCCAATAAATAATCTTGATTCTAATATATGATTTAATGAAACATTTATATCGTCAAATCCGTGATATCCTTTCACATCATTTAATTTTAATGTATCCTCATATGAAACATTAAAAACATCAAAACCATTTTTAACCAATTCATCAACAATTTTTTGCCAACCATCCTTGTTCCATTGTGCGATTGATTTTAACGATTCAGGCGCGATTGTTATTTTATTCGGTATTATATTTCTTTGTTCACGTATTAGATGAGGTTTTTTTAAAGGTGTTGATTGAGGCAACATCATAGTATCTTTGGTTGCATATAACATACCACCCAATGTGTGAGATAAATTATTTTTGTCATAACCAACATCAATTAACTTATCAATTGTTAATTTCTTATTTTGATTTGCATTTATAATTTTACATCTTTCATTGTTAGATATTAAAAGATGAGGAAAAAATGTTGACACAATAACTTTTTTTGGGTTATGAAATTCAACAAATGAGTCGATAAACGATGCAAAACAAATCGTGTCACCTAAACAAAAAGAATCCAAATGTAAAAGTATAACTTTGTCTTTTAATGTTTTGGTGTTTTTATCTAACTCAACATAGTTAAGTAATTCACTTTGATCGTAATGTCTTTTAACCATTTTTTAATTTAAGAATTTTTGAATAATACTCAAACCAATACTTTTCTGTCCATATTGTTCCTTCCTCCAAAAAAACCAATGGTTTATTTTGCCATGGCTTTTTAACAATATAATGAAAAATTTTAATATATTTAGGTAAACCTGTATTTTGAAAAATTGATTTATTATAAGTTTTTAAAAAATTATATTCAATAGGGAAATCCTCAATGACATCTTGGAAATAATAATTTATGATGTCTTGATCGGAATGTTCAGTTATTCCGTAAAGTTTTGTTAGATTGATTAAATCATTTGTTATTTTAGGATTCAAATAGTTTTTTGATATGACTAATACACCTGTATTATGTTGATCTATATACAGTTCTCTAATCGCACCAAAATCACACATAGAATCAATTAATTTGTCTATATTACCTAATATAAGTGTGTCACAATCAAGGAATATGATTTTTTTAACTTCCTCAATTGAAAATATCTCGTATTTGGCATAATCACCAAACGACATTTGTTGTTTCTTTAATTCATCTATTTCACGATATTTTGATGAATCATAAGTTTTTAATAAAATATTATTGTGTATTTTTTTTGAGGTAATTAAATCGTCTGATGTTAAATCATTACTGATAATAGTAAATGGTATGTTTTCTCTAATCACTCTTGGGTTATTCTCCACAAGAGATTTTAACATTACCTCAAATCCGATTAGATATTCTTTATTACAGACAGTTACAAACATACCCCAATAATAGGGGTATGAGTGTAAAAGTATATGTTTTTATTAGAATGCGTAACTTAGGGAAATTCTACCCCAACCTGTGTTGGTTTTCACATATAAGTATGTGTTATCCCAAGTAATCATACCAACATCACCAACAGGATCTGACGTTGTAGTTGGTGGTGTTGCAAATTTAGTAATAGTTAAATCAGGCACATACACCATATTACTTGATGTTCCTGTGATTTGTGTTCCCCCAAGGATTGCACTTCGGTTACCACTTAAAACAGACTGTGTTGAGTGAACAAAAGAAGTAGTACCTAACACTATGTTATTTACACCACCAGCGTGTGAATTAGGTGATAATGCGATATTACCATTATTTTGTGAGTGTGAATAATCACCACCAGCAACAGTTAAGTATCCTTCAGCATGTGATGATGTCCCACTCGCGGTTGTATCTTGACCTTCAGCGTGTGAGTTAGAACCTGAAGATGTTGTTGACTTACCTTCAGCGTGTGAATTTCCTCCTGACGCAACGGTTGATAATCCCTCTGCGTGTGATATTGACCCACCCGCTACCGTTAAGTATCCTTCAGCATGTGATGACGTTCCACTTGCAACTGTATCATTACCTTCAGCGTGTGAATATAACCCACTTGCCAAAGTAAATAAACCTTCAGCGTGCGATGCGATATTACTTGCAGTTGTTCCACTACCTTCTGAGTGAGAATAAGCACCACTTGCGGTAGTAGACGATCCTTCAGCGTGAGACTCAATCCCTGATGCTAATGTTCCACCACCCTCGGCATGTGAACCAACAGCAGTGGCACAAGTATTTCCACCTTCTGCGTGTGAATTAATACCAATAGAACAAGTTAAATATCCTTCTGCGTGTGAATAAAAACCAATTGATATTGAACCACAACCCTCGGCGTGTGAGCCATCACCCAAAGCACAAGTTTCACATCCTTCGGAGTGAGATGCACATCCTTGAGTAATAGTATTTATACCTTCAGAGTGTGAACTTACACCACTTGCAATTGTGTTACATCCTTCCGCGTGTGATGTTTCACCTGACGAAATACTTCCTCTACCTTCAGCGTGTGAAAACCAACCCATCGCTATTGTTCCACAACCTTCAGAGTGTGTTACATAACCTGATGCGGTTGTACAAGATCCTTCTGAGTGAGAGTAATAACCAGATGACGTTGTTTGGAGTCCTTCTGCGTGTGAATAAGGTCCATTCGCAACCGTTTGTAATCCTTCTGAATGAGCTGCGGTAGTTGTTGCTGATGTACAATAACCCTCGGCATGTGAATAATTACCACTAGATGTAGTACAGAAACCTTCTGAGTGTGAACCATATGATGATGCAATTGTAAATCTACCTTCAGAGTGTGAAAAATCTCCTGTTGCCAAATTTTGGAATCCTTCTGAGTGTGCTCCACATCCGGTCGCACACGTATCAATACCTTCAGAATGTGAATAAAATCCTGAAGCGGTGGTTACATATCCTTCTGAATGTGATGATTTTCCGTGTGCCTCGGTTTGATAACCTTCTGAGTGTGAAAAATCACCTCCAGCAAATGTTTGATACCCTTCTGAGTGTGATGAACAACCACTTGAGATTGTAAAATTACCCTCAGAGTGTGACGAATCTCCTATTGAACAACTCCCAACCCCTTCAGCGTGTGAATTGATACCGCAGGATCTGGTACAAGCACCTTCTGCGTGTGACGCGATACCGTTTGTTCGTGTATACTGTCCTTCGGCGTGTGACCATTGAGTCATTGCGGATGTCGTATATCCTTCTGAGTGAGCATAACCATCAAGAGCCACAGTAAAACCTCCTTCTGCATGTGAATGACAACCACAAGCCTTTGTATTACATCCCTCCGAATGTGAGTAACTACCAATTGCACAAGTTCCCTGTCCTTCAGAATGTGAACCATTACCACAAGATTTTGTATTACATCCTTCGGCGTGTGATTGATTACCTATTGAACAACTTAATAATCCTTCAGCATGTGAATAACTACCAATGGAACAGTTTTGCCATCCCTCAGAGTGTGAATGATTACCACAAGATTTACTTGATAACCCCTCTGCGTGTGAACCAATACCAAAAGTTTGATTTGATTCACCCTCAACGTGAGACTTACTACCAAACGTACAAGAACAATAACCCTCAGCATGAGAATAATCACCACTAGAACTTGTACAATAACCCTCAGAATGTGATGCTCTATTAATAGCGTAAGTTCTTTCTCCTTCCGAATGTGATCCACATCCCAATGCAGTGGTAAGATTTCCTTCTGAGTGAGTAAATGTCCCTAGTGCTTGGGTTGCCCCTCCTTCTGAATGAGAACCACACCCACACGATTGTGTTGTAAAACCCTCGGCGTGTGAAAATTGTCCGATTGAACAAGAAAGAGCTCCTTCAGCGTGTGAATAATTACCACAAGATATTGTATTACCACCTTCTGCATGTGAACCACAACCAATTGATTGTGTGTAATAACCTTCAGAGTGAGACTCAACTCCCGATGCTATAGTATAAAATCCTTCTGCGTGTGTTCTAAACCCACTTGCTAATGTACCCCAACCTTCAGCATGACTATAAGAAGTGGATGCTGTTGTTATAAAACCGTGTGCAAATGAATTTTCACCATTCGCTACAGTTTCTGTACCAAAAGCAACTGATTGAGGACCATTTGCAATTGTGCCTAAACCATATGAAATTGAATTAATTGTACAAGCGGTTGCATTAGTTCCTCCAGCAATTGATCTAGAACCTAACGCAAAATTTGCGGGATATGAAGCGTCTCCATTTACTTGGAGTCTCCAAACGTCTACAGTGTCCGCCGAAAAAGATTTTATTACATTTACAAAAATTTCACTCATTTTTTTTTATTTAATTTAATTTATTTTTTAAGTTTTCAATTTCTTTTGATAAATCTTGAATTGCCTTGACAAGAATTGGAACTAACTTACCATAACTTGCTTCAAGTTTATCTGGGTTTTCTTCATATACTAATTTTAAAGTTTCTTCAAGGTTAATATCTTCTTGAGCCGTTTTTAAATCTTGGGCAATAAATCCAAAATCTTTAATATCGTGTTTACCATTTTCATCTCTTTCATCCCAAACAAATGTTACGGGATTTAATTTATTAATAAAATCAAGTCCTACATTCAATGGTTCAATTTTTTTTTTATCTCTTTTGTCTGATAATGATGTTATTGTCGTAACCGCAGCTCTAATTACCGTATTTGAAGAATTCCCCAATGTAATTTCGTTTGATGAGGTTGGTGTGGATGATTGTGCATTATCACCTATGAAGATATTATTACCACCTGACGTACTTAATTGACCCGCTTCAGTTCCAATTGCAACATTTGAAAAACCTTCTATTTGTTGTAATGAGGAATGACCAATGGCAACATTATCATTACCGTTCACCAACGATGATAAAGTAAGACGACCTACTGCAACATTATGTGATCCTATTGAATTGACTAATGCTTGTTGACCAATTCCTATGGTATATGAATTACCATTGTTTCTTATTGGCGTCCCATTAAGATTTATATCGCCACCTATAAAGTATGGGTTTATCGTATTTACAGTTATTTGACTCATTTTTTATTGTTCTTAATATTCATTTTATGGTAAAACTGTTAATGTTGTTCCTGCCGGTATTACAACAAAATAACCCGGTTCAATAATTAATGGACCATTATACTCCAAGGTTGAGTTATATGGTAATACAACATTTTGATCAATTGTTGGTGGTGCAGGATTTGTGATTGTAAAACCTAAATCAGAATAGGTTAACCCAACTACACCTTCTAATAAAGAACCGTCACCAATAAATTCATTTGCGTTGAATGTAGTTCCTGAAACATCACTTAAAAATGTTGTTGCTCCACTAACTACACCACCATTAAATGTTGATGTTATTCCTGTTATTGTTACAGTTCCTCCTGTGAAATCAACTAAGATTAATTCTCCTGTATTTGCATCAAAAGTTCCTCCTGTAATACCGGCTCCACCTCCTGTACCTTCTTCACCATAATTTATAATAGAACCATCTGGGTTAAGTTGGTTGAATTTTTCTGAGTCTGTGTTTACACCTAAGACATAAACACCTGTCTCGCCACTTAGGGTGTTAAAATCTAACCCATTAACAAGTTGTGTCTCAACTCCGTTGTTTCTTATGATTAATTTTCCCATTTACTTTGTTTCTATATAAATATCAATTAATTCAAGTTCTAAGAATTATTTTGTAATAAATCGTGCAATTCTTGTTCAGCCCAAGTATCTTTATGTTCTACTTCTTTTAGGACAGGACCATTTTCAGTCCTAAAACGAATACCTCTTGGTGTTTGTCTTATTGCATAAACTTTATGTTCACCGATTGTAATTGGTTCTTCGTACTTGAATAATAATTTAATTTCCATTTTTTATTTTTTTTACAATTTATTTTACACTATTTTTAATACACACGAATCACTATATACTGTTCCTGGCGCAAGTCCTGCGGAACTTGTCGGTATGTTACTGAAATGTAGACAATTTATGTGTGTCGTGTTTGATGCGGTACTACATATACCACTACCAATAATAAAGGAAAAATCGTGAGCGATTGTATTTCCTGAACCACCCATAACACCACCGAATATATTTGATACCGTATTAAAACAACCGTTACCAATAAATGAATTATTACCAATTGATGTATTACCAAACCCATTACTTATAGTTGAATAAATTCCAATTGAGGTATTACCTGAACCATTTATTACAGTAGAAGAAATGTTTGCTCCTGTGTTAGTTGTTCCTCCTCCGATGAATGAATATTCACCTAAAGCAATATTTACATAACCACTTGATGTGCTACCTCCACCAACAACTGATGAAAAGTTACCTACAGATGTATTACAAAAACCACCAACAACGGAAGAACAATTACCAAATGCGGTATTACAAAATCCACCAACAACAATTGAATCACCTCCTTGTGTTTTATTGATTCCTCCTCCACCAATGAAAGATCCACTACCACAAGTACGATTTTGATACCCACCACTAATTGTTGATAAAATATTTTCTGTAGTGTTTAATACTCCACCACCAATTATTGACGCTGAACCTAAAGTAACATTTTTATACCCCCCACTAATTGTTGTGGCGTAACTACTTGAAGTATTAAAATATCCACCACTCACCGTTGAATAATTATATAGTGCTGTGTTTGCTTCTCCGCCACCAATAGACGAACTATTTGATGAGATTGTAGATATATCGAATGTTAAGTCGTTTGCTGGTGATAACCCACCAATAATGTCACCAGGAACTAAAACTTGATTTCCACTTTCATATCTTATACCTGGAGAGGTTACTGTAATATTACTTACTACACCACTACTTACATCAAAACTTATTTGAAGTCCGTCACCATAACCACTAATATTTGTAGGATTAACTCCATATGTGTTATCTGGTATTGCCGAAGCGTCACCCGAATTAAAGGTTACACCATCAACAAACCCTGAAAGTACTTGGTTATTACGTCCTCCAGTAATTGTTGAGTATTCACCGAGTGTAATATTATTACAACCACCACCATTAAAAGTATAATAGTTACCTGATGTGTTTAAGTATCCACCACTTATTGTTGATGCGCCAACTATAACACCACTAACTAATGTTGTGTTTTCTCTACCACCACCAATTGTGTCGTATTCGTTATCAACGGTATTTCTTCTACCACCACTTATTGTTGATGAGTTTTTTCTTGATTCATTAACATAACCACCACTTACGGTTGAATAATTTCCACTTGATGTGTTATCATAACCACCGCTTATTGTTGATGCGTTAGCCAAAGATGTATTTTCGTATCCACCACTAATTGTTGAATAACTACCAATAGCTCTGTTTCCACAACCACCAATAATTGATGCGTAAGAATTTGTAAACGTACCATTAATCTCATAAATAATATCATTTAATGGTGATGAACCTCCCGCAAATAAATTTCCTGGGACAAGAACCTGATTTGAGTTGTTATATAAGTTACCACTATTTTCTACTTGAGTATTTGTAATTATACCAGAACCATCAAAAGTAACTAATAAACTTAAACCAATTCCTGAACTTATAATATTATTAGTATAAACACTATATGTACCTTGAGAAACTCCGGTACCAGTATAAGAACCCAAAATGTTTACGGAATAAACACTTCCTGTTGTTCCTGCGGTGTTTCTTCTACCACCAGCAATTGTTGACCTGCGATATGCTCGGTTTCCACAACCTCCACCAATAAATGAACAATTATCAAAAGAACAATTGTTTCTACCCGCGACAACCGTTGAGAAATACCCACTAGAAGTATTACAACGTCCTCCACCAATAAAGTTACTTTCAGTAGAATTGTAACCATCATAAGTTCTATTATTTTCACCACCGACAATTACAGAACAACCATAATATGATGATATTGTATTAAAATCTCCACCACCAATAAAACTATTAGACGGGTTATTAATTGTTCCAATTTGGAATGTAACGTTATCTACCCCTATTGTTCCACCAAAGACATCTCCAAGAACTGTTACGGTATCATTATTAACATAATTATTACCGATATTATTAACATAAATATTACTTAATGTTCCTGGTGGGTTAAAATAAAATGAGAATGTTGCACCAGTCCCTAATCCAGACAATGTTGATGATGGTGAATAACTCCCATAAAAACCACTAAATGTACTCCCATTATAAACCCCGTTATATGTTGAATTTACAACTCCTGTTGTTCCGATTATTAAGTTATTTGATCCCCCAACAATACTTGAGCAATCACCCAAAGTTGTATTATTAAGTCCTCCACTTACTAATGAATAATCGCCAATTGTTTCGGCACTAACCCCAATTCTTTGTGTTGACAGATTACCTAATCCTTCTTCATATATTGAATTACCTGTTCCGCCTGTTGTAAAACCTGATATTGATGTTGTTCCACCTGTCAAATCAACAAAAGTTAAAATACCTGTTAAATTATCATAAGTACCACCTGTTATAACAGACTCATTTGAGACGTAATTTAAAATAGACCCATCAGGATTAAATTGCTCAAATGAATTACTTACATCATTTACCCCTAAAACAAATACATTTGTTTCGCCACTCAATGTTGAAAAATCAGTGACATTTACAATTCTTGTCTCAACACCATTATTTCTTAGTATTATTCTTCCCATTTTTGTTTTTTATATAAATATCAAATAATTAAAAAAACCTACTTTTATTTTACAGGTTGGGTTCAATTGTGACATCATAACCAAGTTGTTCATACACTACTTTTGTATAATTTAACGCAGTATCTATTGATTGATTTTCTGTTGGTAATAAATCAACAATAAAATTAGTGGTTTGAACATCCGTAAATAGTGGTTTACCTTCTAAATAGGTTTGTCTATTTGCATATGTCATTGGAGATATTTCAATAACTTTTCCATTCGATCTTCCCGCAAACTCTATTCTAATGTAAACCTCAGTTAATTCAATATCAGTTCCTGATATTTTAATTGGTTTTGTAATCGTTGATTTAATTTGTAATCCCATAATTATATTTTTTTGTTTTTATAAATTTTAAGAAGAGGCACCCAAACCTGTATTTATTATTATATTTTTTAATGCTGTTATTAAAGCGTCGGTATTCGCATCACCTGTATTAGGAACATTTACCAAAGCAGCGTCTACGTTTTTGTAAAGTTTTACTATATCACCTGTTTCGGTTCTAAAGTGAGGTGATGCGTTTCCAGCAATAATGTCGGATGAATACATTGTAAATCGGTCAGTAGTATTGGAAGATGGTGCAGTTCCATTTTTTAAAGATAGCCCACCCTGCCCACTTGTTTGAAGTATACCTGTTGACTCTTCTAATTGATAGTTACCATTGTCATAAATAGATAATGTTTTATCAGAGGTGCCAACACCCATAAATGCACCGTTTGATCTTATGGTTGTAGTCGCACCCACAGTTGTAGTCAAAGTTGTGGAGGAACCATATTGTTGCCAACCGTTTGTACCGTCATAGTAGAAAAAACCTGTGTTTCCATTGTTTCTGAAAATCCAACCTCCATCTCCCTGTAATGTAAATAAATTAACGCTATCCGCACTATTTCTAACCCTAAATGCAATATCAGTAGACAACGCTCCTTGGGAGCGAACGTCAAGTCTTGCTTGAGGACTGTTATTTCCAATACCAAATTTGTAAGATCCAACACCATAACCTACATATCCTTGGCTGTTGGTAAGTGACATTACCTTTATTCCTCCGTAGGCTGTTTGTGAAAATTCGGCATTTTGGGGGTCAATAGTGAACCCATCAAGTGCGGATGTATCAAAACCAAAAGTTGCTTTACCTAAACCATTTATTTTAAGTAAATCTCTATCATCGCCACTGTATCTTACTTTGAATCCAAAATCAGATGTCGTATTTCCAGTTGCTTTAACTTGTAATGTTCCTCCACTATAAACTAAATTATTACTTCCAAAAACACTTGTGCTGGAATCGAAGAATGTAATTTGTCCTGTCAATCCATTTAAAGAACTTTCAGAAAATCCACTAACATTAAATGTTCCACCTGTAGTGTTTGTAAATGTTGCGGTGCCTGCGGAATATGTCCCACCTGTGACAAATACATCAGTTCCACCCGTATAAAAACCCGTCACATCAAAAGTTCCACCGGTGTTGTTTGTAAATATTATGTCCCCATTAGAATATGTTCCACCTGTTACAAATACATCTTGTGTTGATATTCCCGATAAATTAGAACCATCACCATAAAAAGTCCCACCACTTATTGTAGTGGCACTTAAACCTTCATAAAAATGTGTTTCACTTAAAATGTCTATTGGTGAACAACCAGAAATACTATCGGTAAATAACGCACCATTTGTGGAACACAAATCTATTACAAATGCATTTATCGTGTCAGCACTTAATACTCCGTTGATTGTTAAACCAGACATTTCATCAAGTGTGACACTATACGAAGAACCAAAATTATTTAATATTGTAAACACATTATTGTGATATGTAAAACCTGTTACTTTTGTATCAATTTCAGGTAAATCAACACTTATAATATCGCCAGTCCCACTTATTGTTCCACCACTTACTATAACGTCACCATTTAAAACCAAAAGTTGTGAATCATCTTTTAAGACTAAATCACCATCAATTATTATATCACCATAAACAAATTTTTGTGTATTTTTTTCTACAGTAATTGTTTCTCCTGACGGTATATAAATAAAATTCGATATTGTTAATCCCGTTAAATCAAATTCACTTCCTACATTGTCTTTAAATTTAGCAATACCACTATACTCATTAAAAGTGGCACCTGTTGTAATTCCATCGGTTGTTCCTGAATAAAACCCTGAAACAGTAAATATACCTCCTTTATTGTTTATAAATGTTGCCGTTCCTGCAGAATATGTTCCACCTGTTACGTAGGTGTCAAATTCTGGTATATCAATTAGATGTGTTGTCCCGTCTCCTGTTATTGTTCCGCCACTTATTAGTTCAATGTTCCCATTAACAACAAAAAGTTTTGAGTTGTCTTCTAAAACTAATTCACCATAAATAAATAAATCTCCGTAAATAAAACTTTGTGTATTTGTTCTTACGGTGATTGTCTCTCCCGACTCAATATACCAACGATTATTAAACCCTGATAAGTATTTTCCTAATTGTTCTAAATCTATTTTATACGTTACGTCATCTGTGATATCAACTATTGGAAATACATCATCAATTGTAATGGATGAAAAAGGAATTAAATCTAAATCGGTAATTCTAACGTTTGCCATTTTTTTTACAATAAATATTTTATATAATGAAATTATCTCCGTTTTGTGCCATAATGAAAAATAAATTCTGTGTTACTAAAAATTCTAATTCCACTAAAACATACGTAAAATCGTTAGGCAAACAGAATACCGTACTACAATCAGGGCAATCAGGGTTTAACATATTGAATGTGTCCTTTAATATTAAAAAGTTATGTTTTACTTCTGGTGCCGATAATGGTTCTACATACATTCTAAATTGTGAAATACCGCCCTCAAACGTCCCTGCAAAATTTTGTTCTAATAATATGTTTGTTTGTAAACCAGCTAAAGATGTTGTGTTTAACAACTCTGTTGAGAAACATTCAGGATCTTGGATATATTTTCCGTCAAGTGCCGTACAAGCCGAAAAAGTTAAATTTTCTCGTAAACCTTGTGTCCCTCCACCCCAAGAAATGTTAAATGGTACTCCTAATTGTTTTTCTTTATCAGTACTTAACGCTCTTGGTATAATTTCCTCAATATCCTCAAGTTTGAAAAATATTTTTCCATTTACGTAAATTTTTAATCTACCCATTCTAAGTTTGGTATCATCTAACCAAGATTGGTTTAGGTTTACTAATTCAATTTGTTGTGCCACTGATAATCCGTGTGTTATTGGTGGTTTAATTAATTTGGTTGTGTCGTTCGCTAAAGAATCCAAATATTCGTATTTTGTGATATCACCGATACCACCTCTCCACCATAAATCACATATGTCTAACCAAGTGTATCTTTCCCAAACAATATTTACTTGAAACCAATGTTCTTGATTCAAGTAAGCCGGATTTTCTGTCACACAATAATCATATATACCATTTGGTGAACAATACTCATCAATTGTATATCCAGTAACATAAGTTTGTCCCGTTACACAAGTACCTGTTGTTTCACATTCTCCCGTCCATCGTAATATTTTTACTCCAATTTTTGGGTTATTTTTATCACCGCACAATCTTATTGCAATCGCATTAGACATTGAGTCAAATAATGGATCACTTTCACAAGTATTTTCGATAGAGGTAAAACCAGTTGTTGGGCAATTTTCGCATTCACTACAAGTATCGCAAGTAGTACAAGTTGGGGTACAAACAGGGGGTTGGGTATCACAAGTAGGTGTTGGTTCAGGTGTTGGCGGTATTGTTGGTGTTGGTGGTGGAGTATCACAATTACCATCAACACAATCTTCATCACCACCTGTAACATCTATATATGTATAAGGGACTGCAAATGCACCACAAAAACTTATTGAGTTATTGTATGGAACAACAGGTGCTTGAATTTTTCCTTGACAATCAACGTACATTGAATAATATGGAACATTTTCTGTCTTTGTATATGAGAAACATTTACAAGGAAATTCTGTACCACATTCGTGCGAATAAATTACTTGACAATAATTTCCTAACATTAAGGAATACGCTCCAATAAATACATTAGTTTCAGGTAAAAATGGAACACCATCTTTTGTTAAAATTTTAAACCAACCTCCATTAGTTGCAAATGCGTAATTAGTAAGTGATGGGGTGTCATACAAAGTTTGTCCTATTGGTAAACTACTCAATGTTGGTGTATATGCGGTTATAAAAGGAGCGTCTAAATTACAAGTAAAATCAGACTCTAAAGAACCATTAGTTAATACCCATTCTGTATAACCTTCAGACATAACAGAAATTAATGGTTCTGTTTCATTTACGGATTCATTTAAAATTAACGGGGGTTCTGATAATAAAATACTTGGTGATGTTTGAGTACTACAGTTATGATCGAAACATTGCCATCCACAAGTTAAACACGCTTGTTCGCCACATCCACATCCACAAGTTAATTGTTTTTCTTTTAATCCACCACATTGACTACATCCATAATTTAGATGTGGATCGTATTGATTATTTGCGGAACGTGGTGGATAAACATATATACACCTACTATTTGTAATTTCTGTGTTGCAACAAGCACACGTTTGAATACACTCTTCTAAACCATTAGTAACTCTTGTATAATTAGGAAAACAGTTTGGTGTTCCATCAGCATGATGGTAAAATTTATTTTCGGCTCTTGTCCCAAAATAAAAAAACATTTCAGAATTTTCGGGATATACATCATTTAAAGTAACCTCACCAGGTAATGGAAAATACTCATCAATTAATCTGGGTTTCAAAATCATTTCAACGGACCACCCCTTATTCATCCTCTCGGGAAAAATATTATAATCATATCCAAATAACCTGTAAAACCCTTGATAAAACCCACCATACAATTCGTGGTATTTACCTGTTGGTCCATTTTTACTCACAACTTCGTATAGTGTTCTATCAGTTATTCCTGAAAATCTTACATTTTGTGTGGTATAACCAGTGACTTGAAACATTTTAAATCTTCTATCATAATATAATCTATCAAATTTTACAATATCATCAAATAATCCATTTGTGAAATAAATGTTTTCACCATTCATTGAAGTTACTAACCCATTATCAATCCCCGTTAATCCAATGTCACAAGCGGTAGATGATGAAAAACAAGACAAATCTTTATCTTCAGGGTTATAATAGTTTTGTGAAATAAAAACGTTATTAAAATTATAATCTTTATAGAAAAGATTTAAATTTTGAACTGTGTTAGTATCAGAGATGTCAATATATATAGGTAATTTATCACCAAATGTTTGAGCGATTAGAACAGGAGAGAATACAACTTCTTGATTGAAATCAACTTCATCCGACGCCAATGACATATCCTGACAATCATTTACGACATTCAGACGTAGTTTTGGATAAACATATTGATTAATATTTTGTTGTGCCATCTTTTTATAAATAAATACCACAAATCAAAGTATTTATTGAAAAAATAGTTATGCCAATAATGGAGTCAAAAAATAAAACTGTTGATAAAATTCAAACTCAACTAAAACAATATAAGAAAGTTGCACAGGATGAAGCGAAACAAACAAGGCTGCTTATCAAAATTTTAATATCGGCAGGAAAAGAATATTTAAAAGACAAAGATTTTGAACTATCAAAAGAAGATAAAGAATTTATTAAAGATCAATCGTCAGACATTATAAAATTAATTCCATTAATGGTTTTTCAAATAATACCTGGTGGTACAATTGCAACACCTTTTTTGGTAAAACTCGGACAAAAATTAGGTATAAAGTTAAATTCAAAAATACCAAAAAAATATGAAGACAAGGTTGATGGTGAAATGACAGAATTGGTAGATACAGATGGTTCATTTGCAGGATCAAACATTCCAATTTTAAATCAAGGATTACATCCAAGAAAAACACAAGATCAAACTGTAATTACAACAAGACAAACAAACAATCCTGTTGTTCGTGGTTATAGAGTTTATTACGGAGAATCAATTGAGGATGATGAAAATTTAATTGATGAGGTAGATATGTCGGACGCATTTGGTTATGAAGAAACGGAAGATGTCTCAACCTATGGTAATGCAAATAAAGTTTTAAAAAAAATGGGTATTGAAGATCCATTTGAGAGACACGATAGATTGGAGGTTATGGGTTTTGATCCTGAATACGACAAAGAATTAAAACAAGAAAAAAAACGAGGTAAATGTAAAAATTGTTTTACAAAAAGAAGATTATCTGAAATTGAAAGGGATGAAATACATAAAGCAATAGATGAGATTGTTTTAGATAAAAAAAACAAAAATGAAGATGTAATAGAAAAAGATGACGACAAACCCGTAAAAAAAATTATAACAAGAAATCTTCAGTCAATAAAAAAAATTGCAGAAAAAGAAGGAATTAATATAAATCAATTAATAAAAATACTCAAGACAGGTGAATAAAGAATTATATGGACAAGTAGTTGTTTTACCTGATGAACTTACTCAATACCTACAACAATGTTTTGAGCAAGTTCCAAATTCCGACGCAACAATAGAAGGACATAAAAGAAATCTCTTTTTAAGAGATAAGGGTAAAGTCACATTTCAACAGTTAGAAAGAATACAAAATTGGTTCAAGTATTACGAAGGAAAAAAAGAAGACGCACCATATGTATTAAACGGTGGTGATTATATGAACAATTGGGTAACATCAACTATTGATAGTATGAGGAATGGAACTCACACCAATCAAGAAGTACAAGATGTAATGCCAGAAGACTTAGACGATCAATTAATTAAAGATATGGGTTGGTTATCAGGTATGAATCGTGATGCAAAAAGTCATAAAGATTATAATGACGATATAAAAATCACAGAAAACCTTAAAAGGATAAACGAAATAATGAAAAAAACAATTTGATATGGCGGTAACTGAAAGATTAAATTTCGATCAACCATTGAATGAGTTGGGACAAATAGGGGAACAACAAAGACAAAGGTTAATCCCAAAAAACGATTATAAACCTGTAAATCAATATTCGGCAACTAATAAAGATGCAATATCTGATGGAGACGAAAAAGGTAAAGGTACTGGTTCATTTTTAGATACGGTGAATGGTGGTTCATCAATTGATATTTTAGAAAGAAAAAATGAAATTAAAATAAATGAATATCAGTTTGATAAACCTTACACCACTCCTACTGTTTAATGAAACTTTACAACACACTAAAAAGTCTTATACTTGAGGTAGCATCCATTGAGTCAATTGTTGATGCAATCAAAAAAAGACAAGTGGTTGTAATTTATTATAGTGGAGATGAACCAGGCGGTAATGGTTTAAGAACTATTGAACCTGTTTGTTTTGGTTATAGTAAAGCCGGTAATCCTGTATTAAGGGCGTGGGATTTAGAAGGAGCGTCTCATAGAGCGTACTTAGGTAAAAAACCACTACCGAGTTGGAGGATGTTTAGAGTTGATAAAATAGTTTCTTTTAAACCAACTGCAGAAACATTTAATCAACCAAAACCAGGTTACAACCCTAATGGTGATAAAAGTATGACAAATGTTGTAATTAATGCAGTATTTGATAATAACGAAGAAAATTTAGTATAATATGTCAGCAGAACAAGATTTGATTAACAAATTAATGATATCCAAAAAAATTATGGAGCGACACGACACAATGGGTCGTAATGGAATTAATAATCCTGAAGCATTTAATTCACCAATGGTTGAGGAATACCAACCAGTAAACGCAAACTACAACTTACCTCAAGAATTGTTAAGTGAAGAATCTTTACCAAAAAATTATAACACAGAAGTACCTACCGCAGATAGGATTGCTAATTCAAAATTACCTGACGAAATAAAAAGATTAATGATGGAACACCCAATCCAACAACCAACAAGTGGTATTGGTGGAGCTTCTTTATCTAATGATTTGGTTGAGAAAGCATCAAGATTGATGAACACCAAAGCAAATGGTGAGTTAATTAATGAAAATTTAAAAAAACCCATACAACAAACACAAAATAATGGTGTATCATCTAATGACATTAAAAGTATAGTGAGAGAAACGGTTCAAGAAGTTTTAAAAGAAAATGGTTTAATTGTTGAATCAACAAAAAACGCTAACGAAATGTTTAAGTTTAGGGTGGGTCAACATATTTTTGAAGGTAAAGTCACCAAGATAAGAAAAATTTCATAATAAAATATTTTTTTTAACCCTCTTCATTGAGGGTTTTTTGTGTTTTAAACATTGATATATTACCGCACAATGATTATAATTGAGGTATTATAAGTTTAAAATATGAAAGAAAAAATTAAAGTTTTAGTACTACCAAGCGACGCTTCAGGAGTAGGTAAATATAGATCTGTAGATCCTCACGTAATGTTACAAAATTTATACCCTGAAGATTTTGAAGTTAATATTGATTATCAACCAAACGTAAACGATTTAAACTATTGGAAACAATATCAAATAGTTCATTTTCATAGAAATATTGGTAATGATTACGAAAGTACCCCAAAATTAATTGAGTGGTTAAAATCAAACGGAATTGTCGTTATTGGTGATGTGGATGATTATTGGTTACCAACTAAAGAACATCCAATTCATCAGCTAATTTTAAATAATAAAATTCATCAGAAAATTGTTGCAAATTTAAAAGCTTCATCTTATGTTACAACAACTACAGAAATCTTTGCCGATGAAATTAGAAAATACAATAAAAATGTAATTGTTTTTCCAAACGCAATAAATCCAAATGAAGAACAGTTTAACGAGGTAACATTACCTTCAGAAAAAATCAGAGTGGGATGGTTAGGGGGTTCTTCACATTTACACGATTTAAAATTGTTAGATGGTATGGTTTCTAAATTATCTCCACTACAAAGTAAATTACAATATTACGTTTGTGGGTTTGATATTAGAGGTACTGTTACGGAAATTAATAAACAAACAGGACAAGAAACAAAAAGACCTATCAAACCACACGAAACAGTTTGGGTTAAATATGAAGATATTTTTACAAACAAATATAAAATTATAACACCAAATTATAAAAACTTTTTAGATAAGTTTAGTGAAGAAGAATACTTAGGGTGGGAAAATGAAAATTATGTGAGAGTTTGGACAAAACCAGTTACTTCTTATGCAAAGAATTATTCTAAATTTGATATTTCATTAGCACCAATTAAAAATCACATTTTTAACAGGATGAAATCCCAATTAAAGGTTATCGAAGCGGGATTTTATAAAAAAGCGTTAATAGCATCAAATGTTGGTCCTTATACTATTGATTTAAAACATATTTTAAAACACGGTGGTGGTTTTACAAATGGTAATGCAATTCTTGTTGATGAAAATAAAAATCACAGTGATTGGGTTAAAGGAATAAAAACATTGGTTAACAACCCAAATATGATTACTGACCTTGGGGAAAGTCTATACGAAACAGTAAAAGACAGATATGATTTAAATAACGTGACTAAGGATAGATCGGAATTTTACAAATCTATAATTTAATAATTTATGATTAATATACCTATAACAAAAATTTTATTTATTGACATTGAAACCGTTGGTGGTTGTCCTGATTATGATGCATGTCAAAAGTTTAGTCCTGAGATTGCAAATCAATTTGATAAATATTATGATTGGTTTTTGAAAAGATTTCCTGAAGATATTGACTTACAAAAGGATGAAGTTTTTAAAAAAAGGGCGGCGCTTGTCCCCGAGTTTTCAAAAATAATTTGTGTTTCAATGGCGTTTGTTATGGATAATGGTGAAGTAAAAAAACAAACGTTTTCAAACGACGACGAAAAAGAATTGTTAATACAAGTGAGAAACCTATTGGATCGGTGTGAAAAATTAGATTTTTATTTGTGTGGACACAATTTAAAAAACTTTGATATCCCGATGTTAGCAAAAAGAATGATTATCAATGGAATAATGCCGTCTAAAATTCTTCCGTCTTATGATACTAAACCTTGGGAGGTAAAAGCGATAGACACAAAAGAAATATGGCAATATGGTGCTTACACATCGATTGGTTCTTTAGATTTGGTATGTTCTACTATGGGAATACCTACACCAAAAGAGGGTAATGTAACTGGTGATAAAGTACATTCTGAATACTGGGACAAACAAAACTTAAAAGAGATAACTGAATATTGTGAAAAAGATGTGGAAGTTTTGATAAACTTCATAAAAAAATTAAAAGAATTAAAGTAATGAGTGATTTAGAAGGAGAACAAAGTTTAGACGAATTAGTTAAAAGAGTACAAGAATTAGATGAAATTTTTAATGATGAAGAAATTGATTATCAAGCGGTGAGCGACGCCTTTGGCATTGACTTGAAATCTTTAGAATCCGATATGGAGAATTATGTGGAGAAGTTAGAAATTCAATACTCATTGTCTGAAGAACAAAATCAACCAGTATCATACGCATACCCTACAGATTCAGGGTTTGATTTGTATTCAACAGAAGATGTGGAATTAAGTCCGTTTGGTAGAAAATTAATACCAACAGGATTGTTTGTAGATATACCTGATAATTATGAATTACAAATCAGATCCAAAAGTGGTTTAGCGATTAAAGAAGGTATAATGGTTTTAAACTCACCAGGTACTGTTGATGAAGGTTATACAGGTGAGATTAAAGTTATTATATTTAATACTAACAATCATAACGTACAAATCAAAAAAGGACAAAAAATAGCACAAGGAGTGTTTATGCCAGTCCTATGTGGAAGATGGGTAAATTTCCAAAAGGTAGAGTCTATTCGAAACAAAGATAGAAATAACAATGGTTTTGGAAGTACTGGTATATGATTACAATAGGTTATAGCACAAAAAGTCATAAGCCAAATTTTATAAAACATTTGAAGGAGACTTGTGGTATTAAAGATGTTGAGATTATTGAAAAAATAAATAATGGTGAAAAATCATTATCTGTTGTGTATAATGAGATTTTGAAAGAAAGTAACAATAATATTGTTGTTTTATGTCACGATGATATTTTATTTGAAAAGAGTTATTGGGCAAAACGGATAATTGAACATTTCACTAAAAAACCTGAGTATGGTATTTTAGGAGTTGCAGGTACAAGATATTATCCTTCATCGGGTATGTGGTGGGAAATTTCATCAGAAATGATTGGACAAGTTTTTCATCAACATAATGGAAAAAAATGGTTATCAAGTTATAACAAACCTTTTGGAAATAAAATAATTGATACAATTATTGTTGACGGGGTTTTAATAATGGTACAAAAAGATAAAATAGTTAAAAACTTTAATGAAGACGTTGAGGGATTCCATTTTTATGACACAACATTTACTTTTGAGAATCATTTAGAAAATGTAAAAATTGGAGTAGTTTCCAATGTTCCAATAACACATATGTCAATTGGTATGACTAACGAACAATGGGATGTTAATAGAAAAAAATTTATTGAGGATAATAAAGAATTCTTACCTCGTATTTTAAACAATAATCTTCCTGTTAAAACTATTAATCAAAAACAACCATTAGTTTCTGTCATTATGCCAGTCTTTAATTATGGTAAAATGTTTCAAAAATCAATAGAATCAGTTTTTGAATCCACATATAATAATTTAGAATTGATTATTATTAATGACGGTTCTACCGATGAGTACGTGTTAAAAAAGTTAAACTCACTATCAGAACACCCAAATATAAAAATTATAAACCAAGTTAATTCAGGTCCTTCATCTGCAAGAAATAATGGTATTAAAAATTCATCGGGAGAATATATCTTACCGTTAGATTCTGATGATATGATATCACCTGATTATATTCAAACTTGTGTTAATCTTTTAAATAGAAATCAAAATTTAAGTCCAATATATTGTGACACAAATCACATTGGTGAAATTAATGGTATAGAACAAAGACCTGAATGGAGTCAAGAAAGATTAATTCAAGGACCTTTTATTGTTAATTGTTCTATGTTTACAAGAAAAGCATTTGATGAGTGTGAAGGTTATGATGAAAATATGAAAGGTTGGGAAGACTACGATCTTTGGGTAAGAATGATGCAAAAAGGATTTATTGGGAAAAGAATACCAAAACCTTTATTTAGTTATTTTCATCACGAAAAAGATGGAACAGTATCCACAGATGCAAATAAAAACACACAAGAATTGTATAACCACATAATGAGTAAAAATAATATTTTAATTAATAATATATGACATTAAATGATATTGCAGATTCTATCTACGTGATAAACTTAAAAGATAGGGTTGATAGAAAAGAACACATTATGAACCAACTTAAAAAAATAAAATGTGTGAATTACATTTTATTTGAGGGTGTAAATGGAAAAAAAATTAAAAACCCAACAAGACTACCATCAGGTATGTTTGGTTTAATAAATACGTATTTTAATATGTATGAAGATTGGAAAAAACACCCTAAAGACAATATTCTTATAATTGAGGACGATTGTGTTTTTGTTGATGGGTTTAATGAAAAATTAAACGACTATATTAAACACGTTCCTGAAGATTGGGATATGTTGTATTTTGGTGCAAATCATAATTACCATATGGGAAAAAAAACAGAAAAAATAAATGATAAATGTATTAAGTTGAATGATAGTTATTCCGCCCATTGTGTGATTTTAAAATCCTACGTTTTTGAGGAATTAATATCTTCATTAAAAACTTTAACCATTGAAAATGACGTGATGATGGCTAAATTACAAAAAAAATACAATTCGTACTCAAGCGTACCAAATTTGACATCTCAGATTGTAAGTTTTTCAGACATACAAAATAATATAATGGACTATAATTGGTTAATAAAATGAGTGAAATTTTTTTAACATCTCATTTAATGGGTGGTTTGGGTAATCAAATGTTTCAAATTGCAAAAGCATTGTCAGAATCTTTTAATCACAATTTACCTTGTTTTTTTAAAAGTCATTCTTTTATCCCTATGGAAGGTAGGCAACCAACAAACTATGAAAAAAATATATTTAGAAATGTAATTTTTGATGATACAAAAATTCCTTCGGTAAGAGTAAGTGAACCTAGTTGGTCGTATCATAATGTTAAACATTTGTACAATCAACCAACTGAATTTTATGGGTATTTTCAAAGTAGTAAAAATTTTTTATCTTATGGTGAAAAAATAAAAAAAATATTTTTACCTACTGACGAATTTATTAAAAAAATAAAACAATTTTATCCTGAAGTTTTTGAAAAAAACTCAGTTTCAATTCACGTAAGAAGAGGAGATTATATAGGAATATCAAACATTTTACCAGTAATTGATAAATCGTACATTGATGAATGTGTTAATACAATTGGTAATTATTCTAAAATTTTCATTTTTTCTAATGATAAAGAATGGGTTAAAAATAATTTGAGTTATCAAAACTCAACTGTGGTAGAAGGGTTAGAAGACTATGAAGAATTGTGGATGATGAGTTTATGTAATCATAATGTTATGTCTAACTCTTCATTTTCTTGGTGGGGTTCATATCTTAATTTAAATGAAGATAAAAAAATTTTTGTCCCTTCTACGTGGTTTGGTCCTCAAGGAGAAACATATTATCAAGATGTTTATGAAGATAATTGGATTAAAATTGAGACAATTTTTGATGATGGAAAAATAAAAATAAAAAATAAATAAAATGTTGTTAAATTTAGAAAATCTTGTTAAGAAATATAATTTATCCATAAAGGGGATAATTCATATTGGTGCACATTTTGGTGAGGAAAATAATGTTTATAATAAACTCAATATTAAAAATAGAGTTTTTTTTGAACCATTAGAAAAAAACTATGAGAAATTAGTAGAAAATGTTAAAGGTTATTTAACATATAAATTAGCATTAGGTAATGAATCAAAAAAAGTCCAAATGTTTGTTGAAAGTGCAAATCAAGGTCAGTCAAGCTCAATTTTGAAACCCTTATTACATCTTTCACAATATCCTCACATACAATTTAATGAAACAGAAATTGTTGAAATGAAAAGACTAGATGAAATAAACATAGATACAAAATTGTATAATTTTATAAACATTGACGTTCAAGGGTATGAACTTGAGGTCTTTAAAGGAGCAACAAAAACTTTAGAGTCCGTTGATTATATTATGTCTGAAGTTAATAGAGATGAAGTTTATCAAGGATGTGTAAAAATAAATGAACTTATAGATTTTTTGAAACCCTATGGTTTTGAAATGGTAGAACAGGATTGGGCAGGACAAACTTGGGGGGACGCTTTTTTTATAAAAAATAAACATTAAAAATAACTAAATGAAAATATTTGATATTGGAGCAAACAGAGGTTTATTTACCGACAAATGTTTAACTATGTTTGGCGATGAATTAAAAATTTTAACAATTGAGGCAAACCCAACCCTATGTACTTTTTTAGAAGAAAAGTACAAATTTAATAATTCGGTAACAGTCATCAATACTTTAATGTCTGTAAAAGATAATGAGTTAGTTGATTTTTTTATTAGTAATGCTGACACAATTTCGACATCATCTTTAGAATGGGTAAATAAATCTAGATTTACTAACGACTATGTTTGGCATACCACTTTAAAATTGAAATCGTCTACAATAGATAGTCTCATACTAAAATATGGTGATCCAGATTTAATAAAAATTGATGTTGAGGGTTATGAACTAGAAGTATTAAAAGGTTTAACAAAAAAAACAAATGAAATTTGTTTTGAGTGGGCAGAAGAACAATATGAGAACATTAATAAAACAGTAGCTCACTTACAATTATTAGGATACAATGAGTTTGGATATATAATGGGTGATGAGTATATGAAAAAACCTGACACGTACACCTTATGGGAACACTCCGATTTTCATAAAGACATTAACCCAGATAGAAAAGAAAAATGGGGTATGATATGGACAAAATAGAGTTATTTGGTGGTATATTAACAATATTAATTTAATATATGGAAAAACATATATTGTATATACACGATTCTCATTTTAGTCACTCGTCTTCAAGTAGCTGGTATAATAAACCCGATGAATTTGTTTGGGTAAGAAAACACGATGAAAATCATATTGTATTTACCGATAATTCTGTACATCTTGTTGATAATTATAACAACAAAAAAAAGTATGCGTGGTTATTAGAATCACCTCAAATAACACCATTTTCTTACAAATATATTGAAAATAATTATCATAAATTTGATTTAATTTTTACGTTTGATAAAAATTTATTAGATATATCTGAAAAATTTATTTTAACTCCGATAGGAGGATGTTGGATCGAATCACATAATCGATTAATTTTTGAAAAAAATAAAAATGTATCCATGATTTTGTCAAACAAAAAACAAACTCTTGGACATCTTTTAAGACATGAAATATATAATACTTGTCATAGGATAGACTATTTTGGATTTATGAAACCAATTAGTAATAAAATTGAGGGATTAAAAGATTATAGATTTTCAGTTATAATTGAAAACCACAAAGAAGATTTTTATTTTACGGAAAAACTAATAGATTGTTTTGTTACGGGGACAATTCCAATTTATTGGGGATGCCCTTCAATCGATAAATTTTTTGACATGGATGGTATTTTATCATTTAACAATATTGACGAATTAGATAAAATATTAAATAACTTGAATGAAAATTTATATTTAGAAAAAATAAATTCAGTAAATAAAAATTTTGAGTTGTCCAAAAAATATTTAGTATGTGAAAATAAAATTTATAATTTAATAAAAAATGAATGTTATTAGTTTTTCTTTATTTGGTAATAACCCTATTTACACATTAGGGTGTGTTCGAAATGCCGAATTGATGAAAACCGTATTTAAAAATTGGGAAATGTGGGTTTACCATAATGATACCGTCTCTCAAGACATATTAAATCGTTTATCTGATTTAAATGTTAAATTAATAAATACAAAAGAATCAAATGGATTTTTTGCAACTTTGTGGAGATTCAACCCAATTTGTAACAATGAAGTTGATTTTTTTATATCAAGAGATTGTGATTCAAGAATAAGTATTAGAGATGAAATTGCGGTAAATGAATGGATTGATTCAGGAAAAAAGTTTCACATATTAAGAGAACATCCAATAGGACATCATTGGGTTATGAATGCCGGCATGTGGGGAGCAAAATCCAATTCAATACCAAATTATGAAATTTTAAAAAATAATTATCTTTCTATTAATAATAGACAAGGAGATAAAACTATTGATCAATGTTTTTTAAGAGATGTAATCTACCCTATTGCCAAAGAAAATTTATTTTTACACGATGAGTTTTTTAATTATGAAAGAATTGGTACTCACATTAAAAGAAACAGAAATTTAGATGATTTTGCCTTCATAGGAGAATCAGTTGATGAAAATGATATTCCAAGAGGAGATCAAAGAACAAGTATTAGACTAAAATATAATTTGATATGAAAATAGATTATGCAATTATGGGTTCTAATTTGAACCCAATGTACCTTGATTTTTGGCCGATTGTTTCCAAAATATGGAAAGTTAAATTTGGTATAACACCTGTTTTAGGTTTAATTTGTGATGAAGATTCTGATATGATAGAAGATGAATACGGAATTGTTAAAAAATTTAAATCAATAGAAGGTATTGACACTGGTTTCCAATCTCAAATAATAAGATTTTACTTATGTAAAGAACTTTCAGGAAACGTAATAATTTCTGATATAGATATGGCACCATTGTCTGAAGAATATTTTTTAAAACAAGTATCTGAGTTTGATGAAAATAAGATTCATATAATGAGTTCTGATAATCATGAGTGTAACACAAACAAAGAAATACCTATGTGTTATAATGTATCAAACTCAGAACTATTTTCACAAATGTTAGAATTGGATTCATCTTGGAATCAATTTGTCAATAAATTACACTCTATGAATTTGGGTTGGACTACAGATCAAAGATATCTTTGGGATAAAGTTAAAAGATATGAAAAGGTGAATCCAGGTAAAATTGTTTATTTAAATAGAGGGTGGAACCCTATTGCTGACAAAAGAATAGACAGAATTCAATGGGGATACAATCCCGAACTATTAAAAGAAGGACATTATATTGATTCACATTTATTAAGACCATACTCTAACTATAAAAAAGAAATTGACGAATTATTAAACTACATTTTTATCTAAATTAAGTGGAATTTATTACAGGAAATAAAATTAAAAAAATTTGTCATCATACATTAGATGAAGAAGGGTATAAAATAATTAAAAACCCAAATGAAACCGAAATATTAAAAATATTTGTTAAAATTGATTATGCCCATTCTTTTTTTCAAAGGGAACAAAATAAACCTTACATATTGTTTACTCATAATGGTGATTTACCTGTTGGGGATGATTACTTAAAATATATGGACGACCCGTATTTAATAACGTGGTATGGGCAAAATATTAACACAATACACTCAAAATTAAAATCTATACCTATTGGGATTGCAAATGAACAATGGGAACATGGTAATGAATGTATAATTTTAGATGTTATTAATTCTTCATTTGAAAAGGATAGATTAATTTATATGAATTTTGATATAAATACAAATAAGTTAGAACGAGAATATTGTGTTGATGAATTATCAAAAAAAAATATACATATGTCTGAAAAATTACCATTTAAAGATTATTTGACAGAATTGGCAAAAAGTTATTTTGTTATTTCACCAAATGGTAATGGTATTGATTGTCATAAAACTTGGGAGGCGTTATATTTGAAAACTATTCCTATAGTAACTAAAAGTATCAATATTGATTATTATAAAAATTATCCTATTCTAATAATAGAAAATTGGAGGGATTTTAATATAAAAAACATTACAATAGATATGTATAATACATTATGGAATAATTTTAATCTTGAAAATCTTCAAATAAAAAAGTTTATAAAAAATTAAAAATTATGTTAAGGATACATGAAGGACAAATCAATGATTTGTTAGAATTATTAGATTATATTAAAGTCGATAATTTAACATTAGTTGAAGTTGGTAGTTATATGGGGGAATCTATGGAAATTTTTGCAAATAGTGGCAAATTTAAAAAAATATTCTGTATTGATCCTTGGATAGATAGTGATTCAACGACATCAAATGTATCAGAATCTGAAAAATTTTTTGACATAAAAAAATCAAAATTTGACTTTGTTGAAAAAATTAAAAAGACAAGTTTAGATGCTAGTAATATGTTTGAAGATTTATCTGTTGATATGGTTTATATTGATGCAGAACATACTCCTGAAGCAGTGAAACAGGATATTTTATGTTGGTTACCAAAAATAAAAATAAATGGATATATATCAGGACATGATTGGGAATTTAAAAATGGTATATTACAAAATTCTATAAAGGAGTGTATTGGAAACCCTGATTATATTTGTGAGCATGTTATTCGTGGTGGCAAGTCGGACGGCAGTTGGGTAAAACAAAAACTTAATATTCGATGAAAAAAGTTTTTGTTTTAATTTCAGATGAAAATTATTTATCACATGCAAAATCACTTTTTTATAATGTAAAAGAAAATGGAGAGTGGGACGGAGATTTATGTTTAATCGCAAACAATTTAGAAAACTACGATTTAAGTGATTTTGAAGAATTTGGTGTTCATATCTTACATAGGAAATCAGAAAATAAATTTAAAATAAATTTATTTATTTTTGATTTTTATTTTACTCAATGGGATTACCTTGTTTATATGGACTGCGATTTTATGGTGTTTAAAAACATTAACAAATTTTTAAAAAAATACGATTTAAATTTTAAAGGATTATTAATCGATAAAGAACCATTTAAAATAAAAGATTATTTTTGTCAAGGTTGGGATTACTTAGAAAAATCTAAAGAAATAGAAAAATTAAATAAAAAATATAATGTTAATAAATTTGGGTTTAACGCTGGATACATATCTTTTAATACTTCAATTATAAAAACTAATACTTTAAATGATTTAAAACTACTTGATGATGAGGTTAAAGACATTAATAATCATTTAATACCCACAGGAACTGATCAAGCAATTTTTAACCTTTATTTTCAAAATGTACAATATATAAAAAATAATGATATTTGTTTTTGTGATTTACTGACGGATGAAACCACCGCATCACATTTTTGTGGTGGAGGTAAACCATGGGATCGTGAAGAACATTCCAAATTTTTTGGAAAAACGTACAAAGAAAAATATATAGAAAACTTAAAAAATTTTAATGCCAGTATCTATAATATATAGTGGTAGATTAGGAAATAATCTATTCCAATATGCCGCTGCATATTTGTTTGCAAAAAAATTTAATTTAAATATTATTTCAAATGTAGTTAATAATTGTTTTGATTTACCAATTTTAAATAACCCTATGTTATTCTCATCAAATATTATAGATATTAATGATGAAAATTTTATGTCTATATTAGAATCTGAATCAATTGAGAGGTGTCATTATCGTTTTGTAGGATATTATCAATTAAAAGATTTTATATTAAAATACCAAGACGAAATTAAGTCTCTTTTTACTTTAAAATTTATTAACAAACCTGAAAATGAAGTTTTTGTTGCGTATAGAATAGGCGATATAAATGGAGAAAGACAAATGCTTCCTATTGAATATTACGAGGACGCATTAAACACAATAAATCCAGATGGGGGATATATATCTTCTGATACGCCAAATCATCCAAATGTTTTAACATTATCCAAAAAATATAATTTGTCAATTTATAACTCCACACCACTTGATACTATTAATTTTGCGAAAAATTTTAACAATATAATTTTAAGTGAAGGTAGTTTTAGTTGGTGGATTGGTTTTTTGAGTAAAGCAAAAAATATTTACTACAATGAAAGAACAAGATTTTGGCATGGAGATATTTTTGTACTTCCAGAATGGATTTCATTGAGGTACGATTGGGACTCGTCATGTATTGGAAATTCAAATAAATTAATATGTAATAAAATAAAAAAAAATGTTTAACGATTTTAACCCTGAAACAAATGGAGAATTATTTTTTATAAATAAAATAAAAAATGAAATTGATGTAGTATTTGACGTTGGTGCCGCGGAATCAATATATCTTAATACTGAAAAGGAAATACATTATTTTGAACCTGTACCTTTATTTTTAAATCAATTAAAAGACACTAAAAATAAAAACAAAAAATCCGTGTTTAATAATTTTGGTTTATCCGATAATGAAGAAACTTTGGACTACTATACAACGTTTCAATCATTTGTCAACAGATCTATCGACAGAAAAGATTCACCAAAAATTCAACTATCAGTAAAAAAAGGAATTAATTATATGCTAGAAAATAATATAAAAAAAATTGGTTTACTTAAAATAGATACTGAAGGTTTTGAACTTAACGTTTTAAAAGGATTTGATGATAAATTAAAAGATATTAAATATATTCAATTTGAGTATGGAGGAACTTATAAAGATAATAACATCAAA